>Ga0209282_1000466_pt1 | contig 19766 bp, 9 predicted proteins | sample Mtrugardesep15_FD_187529 | JGI IMG/M metagenome (GOLD analysis project Ga0209282, IMG submission 187529) | Root nodule microbial communities of legume samples collected from California, USA - M. trunc garden sep15 (SPAdes) (version 2) | ecosystem: Host-associated > Plants > Roots > Nodule...
CGTTTTTGTAACAGATGCTGACGGGAGGGACGAAAATCAAAACGTTTGTAACTTACAGGGTTTGTTTTAGAACAAAAAAAGATACAGGGACGAAAAGCAAAAACACGCGAACTTACAGGGACGATTTACATATTTAAACCCTCAATTAATACTACTAACTTGTCTTGAAATTTGAAAAGTCAAATTTAATACACATACAAACAAAGGACAATTTGGTAATATTAACACATAAAACAGACACATTAATTACTAAGACAACTTTTATTAATAAATGTGAAAAAAAGCAAAAGGGGTGTACATATAGGGATGAAGCGAGTATATATGTTGACCCAAATGTCGATCTTTCATCAAGCGGGCCAGACAAGAAGTTCACAAGTGGTGTCTTCTTTACGGATACTCCCGTCCGCTTGAATATATAAAAAAGGACATCATGTCATGCCAGCTCATTTGTTACATTTTACCATGTTATAATTAAAAAAAAATCTTATTTATTTCCTTCAAAATAAAATCTTACTTATTTAAACATAAAAATAAATTCTTTTAAGAAAAAAATAATAAATAATAATGTTATATTGTTTCTTATAGATATATGTGACTCGGTAGGATGAATGTTTAGGATTTAGTAACTATATTTTATCTTATATTTATTCAGTTTTTTTTTTGTCTTTAAAAAAAATAGAGTTTTCTCTTTTTTTCTTTTTAAAAAGATATTTTTATCGAGTTTATTACTTCTTTCGTCCTTATACGTAAGCACCCTTTTATTAAAGAAAAAAAAATGCTGTATAAAAACGGAGGGGGTATTATCCAAGTATTTATTATCATATGATGCGCATTAACCGGTCATTAATCTTAGAAACAGAGTCGTCAACGTGTATATTTACAGCCTGACTTTTGTTTGACCATAAAAATTTACAACGCGGCTAACAAAAGAAGAAAGAAAGAATCCATACAACTAACTATCTTTGGGTTCCATCCTCTAATAACTTGATCACCAATCATCATTATCATTAAATTTACCACTTTCTCTGAATTTTCATCCTACTTTTTTACCACTCTGTCTAAATAAGAAGAAGAACTAGTAGTAGGAAGTAACTACGAAACAGAGCATATAGACGCAATTTCTGACCCTCAACAAAGACTATATATACATTACAATCATTTGATAGAGAAATATAGAAAATGAATAGTATCATCAGTAGAATAATACAAATAGAGTAAGAAGAAGAACCATAGGTTAAAAAAAAAAAAGAGTATTAATTATTCCGTATCTGTATCTATCTATTGTTATTATTGTATAACATTAATGTCTACATTCTCTGAATCAAATTCCGATGGAGTTTCACAGCGAGTCAACAGTCCACGTTTCTCCGGTCCGATGACTCGCCGTGCTCAGTCCTTCAAACGCAACAACGCCAACGCAAACGCCGCCGTCAGCGGCGGCGCACTCAGTACACATAATGAAGTTGAGCTGCAAATCAACTCTCCCAGATCGGAAGAAGTGTTGGAGCCTGTTTTGGAAAGGAAACATGGTCATCATCATCATCTTCATAACCATGTTTCTCAGAGAGTTCATGGTGGAGTTGTGAAGGGTTTTCTGAAAAGACCACTTGAATCCATTGCTGTGGATTTTGGATTTAGAGAGAAGAAAAAGCTTGGACATTGGATGTTTTTGGTGTTTTGTGGGGTTTGTTTGTTTATGGGTGTTCTTAAGATTTGTGCTACTGGTTGGCTTGGATCTGCCATTGAAAAAGCTCAATCTTATCAGGTTACTATCTTATTTATATGATCTTATCTTACACTTCAAAGGTCAATTTAGTTTTTTGAATATTTCATTTAATATAAACTTTGGAAGAGTTGAAACTTTTTTGGTAATTAGTGTGTGGATGTTTGTTCAAAGTGGAATCTTTAACCACTATAACATCATGCTTTGTATGGATCTATTTTTATAAGTTTGCTGTTTTTGTTTTTGGATTTTATGGTGTTTTGGATAAACAATCTTTTCCATTTTGAAGTGCTAAAATATTAAATATGTCATGTGTTAATGTGTACAAGGTTGAATTTGCATCTTCAGAAATGTAAAATTTCTTATCCAGCTTTTACTTTTTGAGTCAACTTGCTATTAGTAATGTTAGTACCAAGCTTTTAATTTGCATCTTCTTGTGAGTATTCAGTATTGTTATTAAATTTTGTTGTGTGGAATTATATGCTTTTATGCAATCAACTAGGTTGCTTAGAACAATGCAGGATTTGATTAAATTTCTTATTAGCTATCTTGTATGATTGTATGATTTGTATCCCATAGCTATCTTATTAGCTATAATGGGGTGAAGAACTTAGGGAACTGTATTTGTTTTCATTTTTTTTGTGCTGCTGTTTACTTAAGACAGACATACTGCACCAAAATGTGAAAATACCATGTAGGGAGCTGGGATGGATCAAGAATTAGATAGATCATTATCGGATTTGACAATCTTTTTACATGTCTTAACGTTTGTTTGGATATACATTTCACTTGCTGCCACTGCAAGTTTGGATCCATTTCACCATAGAAATGGAGAAGCTACGAACTGTAGCTTCTAACAATACGTGCGTCCACTTTTGGGCAGCCGCTGAAACAAACACACATCTTACCAACTTTTATAAATGGTGGACAACTCAACCATGTGTTTTCGTATTTTCGTTTCTTATATACCGGTGTTTACCGAAGATAATCATATTACACCAAACTATGAAAATTCCAAATGGTAGGGAGCTAGAGTTGATTAAGAATCAGATATATCGTTATCTGATTTGACAAATATTTGCATTTTGTTTCCTTGCATTACTTTCTTTTGTTCGGGGATTGGAAGCAGGGTGTTGTTTGCTTCTATTAACCTACTAAGTAAATTATTTTACTTTTTATCAGGAACTATCTGACTCCAATGGAATTGATAATCTAAATCTAGTGGACCAAAGATCCCTTGGTTATGCATATAGGAGTCAAGAAGGAGATGTGGAACGAACTCTAAAGACAGTAGAAACAGGAGTAGGTGGCAGCCACACTGCTAAAGTGAGAACTCTAATCTATATCTCAAGTTTGTGGATTTAATTTGTTTGGTTTTCAATATAGGTATCAGAAATATCTTTGTCTTTTCATTAATCAAAGTTTGCTTTTTATTCAGGAATCAGAAGTCTGGTCTAAGCCCAACAGTGAAAATTTCACCCAATGCATAGATCTGTCTAAAAATCATAAAAGTAAGAAATTTTTTGTATGAGGTTTACTCCTTTTCCTATTATGCAGTTGAGTATTCCAAGATTTCCCTCCACTCACTTTCAATATATTTTTTGACAGTTCTAGATGCAAAGACCAACGGATATATTCTTGTAAATGCTAATGGGGGTCTAAATCAGATGAGATTTGGGGTATGCTGTGTTGATATCTGATGTTATATCATAAGAAGGCAGGCGGAAAGCATAATCTAATGTCTAAATATATTTTGATTGCAGATATGTGATATGGTTGCTGTTGCTAAGATTATGAAGGCAACACTAGTTCTTCCTTCTCTTGATCATACCTCTTACTGGGCTGATCAGAGGTTCGATTACAACTTTCTTACCTCCTACTTTAGATTTGGATGATTGGATCTCGTAGCAAAGGGTTTTCTTCAAGACTAAAACTTCATTCAGTTTCAGTCAATGCTGATTATCCATATTAATTGATATAAGATTTTTAGCAATAGACTTGTTCAAAGCATGGCATAGCACATAACTAATGACTATTTAATGTGCAAGAAATGCCGTAGAAATTTAGCTTTTTTGACAACATTATTTCACAAGTATGCCATCAATTTCAACGCCTTTTCTTTAGACAATCATCGCAACCTTTAAAGGGAAGAGTGCATATTCCAGAAAGCTATAACTAGTTTTCTTAGTCTCTCTAATTTATTTTCCCTTTTGCTATCAAGTGATGGGTTTTCAGCTTGAATATTCCCTCATTCAACATTTTGTTGTAGTGTATAACTTTTGTTTCAATATATTTGCAGTGGCTTTAAGGATTTGTTTGACTGGAAGCATTTTATTGATACACTGAAGGATGATGTCCATATAGTAGAGACATTACCACCTACCTATGCTGGAATTCAGCCGTTCTCAAAAACTCCAATATCTTGGTCTAAGGTAACCATAACCTGTGTACTCAAATTTTGTTAAATTGATTTACCACATTCTTGTCGAGGTCGGCCATCCATCTTGTCTTCAGTAGCCAGTTAAGTTGTTAAGGAAATGAAAGTATATTTATCATATAATAATGGCCTTATATGTGCCATAAAGCTTTATTTAGTGTATCTATGCCAATGCCAAACAAATTTCCACATCACATAATTGCATCCTTTTGACTATGTTACAAAATACGGTCAATGAATTTATATAGTGTTGATTTACAGGTTCCTTATTACAAGACCGAGGTTCTTCCCCTCCTAAATCAGCACAAAGTGATCTATTTCACTCATACCGATTCACGGCTCGCTAACAATGGCATTCCAAAATCCATACAAAAACTAAGATGCCGTGTAAACTACAGAGCATTGCGATATTCAGCTCCAGTTGAGAAATTTGGAAACAAACTGGTATCTAGAATGCAGCAGAATGGAAATCCTTATCTTGCCCTTCATTTAAGGCTAGTTACAATCACAATATTGTAATAATACAATTGAATCCACATGGATTTATAATGAGATCAATGTAAGATGACATGTAAACATTCCATTTCTAATCACCTTACTCTATCTCTTCTTTGTTACAGATATGAGAAGGATATGCTTGCATTTACTGGTTGCAGTCACAGTTTGACTGCAGAAGAAGATGAAGAACTAAGACAGATGCGATATGAAGTTGGTCACTGGAAGGAAAAAGAGATTAATGGGACTGAAAGGAGATTGCTTGGTGGCTGTCCGTTAACTCCGAGGGAAACTTCCTTACTACTTAGAGCACTTGGTTTTCCATCACACACCAGGATTTACCTCGTAGCTGGAGAAGCATATGGAAGAGGAAGTATGAAATATCTCAAGGATGATTTCCCCAACATTTTCTCTCATTCCTCTCTGTCTTCTGAAGATGAGCTGAATCCTTTCAAGAATCGTCAAAACATGTTGGCTGGTATTGACTATGTTGTTGCCCTTCAGAGTGACGTATTTCTTTACACTTATGATGGAAATATGGCGAAGGCTGTACAAGGTCATAGGCGCTTTGAAAACTTCAAGAAGACCATCAATCCAGACAAGTAATAAATTCATAATCTCTTTCGTTTATATTACTTCTACCACGATGTTTTTGCGGCGATACATGCAATTTAGTTTCATTGTGCAACTGTTCCTTGTTCATTCCCAGTATAAACTGATTTCAATGGTGTTGATGCAGGATGAATTTTGTTAAACTTGTCGATCAGTTGGACGAAGGAAACATTTCTTGGAAAAAGTTCAGCTCCAAGGTGAAAAAACTTCATAGAGACCGTGATGGTGCTCCTTATCTAAGAGAGTCGGGAGAATTTCCCAAGCTGGAAGAAAGCTTTTATGCAAATCCTCTGCCAGGATGTATTTGTGAAACAAAAAGGAGTAGATAATAAACTCAGTTTGGTTCACAGCCCGAGTTCTTATGATGGTCATATAAGAGCTGCAATCATATGGCATTGTGGCTGTGGAGGTGATATTTGTTCAGTAATTCTTTCTTCAAGAGATAGCAATGCAATCGTTCAAAAGCTGGATTATCTGGTAAGGTACCATTGCCATATATTGCTTGGATGTTGGGATAAGATTGCAAGTGGTCATGATTCGATAAGAAACTAAACTACACAGATGCAGTTTTAAGAATCAAGTCTGGGCTGGCCAAAGTATACTACTGTCAATACACGCAATAGATACTAAACACCATACCTTAATAAACAAACGTCATTCTAACCACACTTTTTGAATAAGGAAGTTTTTTTTTTTCTTCCTTGATTATTTTATTCAATACTTGTTTTAATATCAAAAAAAGGGGGTGGAACTGAATAAGTTGCATTCTTATTGCACGGTATAACATTTGAAAAGAATTATATGCAGTTTCTTTGTATATGTAATTCTTTTCTTTTGATAAATTATGCATCTGTAATTCTTTTAAGCAGGTTTCTTACAATAAATCATCCCTTGTGATCATTAATTAAATTTTCAGATAATGTCCTTGCTATAAAATACATCTTTTACACCCTTAATTATTGTGATTGAAATGTATTTTTTCTGCTTTAATAATTAAGCTTAACACAATAAGTTTCTAATTGACTGCCAGACATATTCCCACCCGAGGAAAAGAAATGATAGTTGCCCAATTATTTTATGTCAAGGTAATTTGTGGTTGCTTTATATGACAAGGAATTTGTGGTTGAAGATACCTCTTATAAAGGTATAGAAATATGCTGTTCAAGCCATGTTCTGAATTTCCCCTAACAATAGCAAACTAATACAGAAAGGGACTGCCAGTAATATGCATGTGTTATGCCAGAAAGGACTAGAATCTGCAAACTAATTTGATTACACCTGTCGAAATTTTACTGATAAACTAGTATTGAATAGCATTATATACTCATGATATCGATAACTCATTGGCTATTATTAGTTCCCCACCTAGATCAAATGAAAAAGATGCTTCACAAAAATACTTGCTTGAGTCTTGATAGACACTGAATTATGAAAATGTGCAAAGTAATTCCAAAATTACAACAGGGCTGTAGCTGCAGTCAGTATACTTCAATATATGAAGTTCAAATAACAATCATACTTAATTTGTATAAGTGTAATCTCATCTATCGTAAATACAATTATACAATTTTGTATCCACGATACATAAGATTACATTCATAATCAAAGCATTCTCTTAAGATTTGGAAACTCCAATTGTTCGTACAACAAAACCAAAATGGTATAAAAAAAAAATGAAGGGAAAACAATAATCAAAGGCGTGCATTTAGCTCTTGAGTCTCATTTCCTTTGGCAAGGAAAGGATAATCAGTGTAGCCAATAACAGGATCCTGTGTGTAAAATGTCTTCCTGTTATACTTGTTCAGAGGAGCATTAAGCTTAAACCTTAAAACCAAATCTGGATTAGAGATGAAAAGACGACCAAATGATACCAAATCAGCATCACCTTGAGCTACAGCTTCCATTCCTAACTTCCTATTGAATCCACCACTGCACATGAATGTTCCCTCATAAGCTTTTCTTAGGTTCCTCATCAAATGAGCCTCTTCTTCTTCCTTGTCATACTCAGTTTTTCCATAAGCTGTATATCGAGGTTGAGTAACATGAAGATAGGTGAGTTTTCTACCAAGTTCTTTTTGGAGATTGTTTAGTCTCTCAATCACTGCTAAGCCTAATCCAAGTGGGTCAGAATCAATAGCATCGTTGTGATCAATTGCTGGTGAAATTCTGACACCAACTCTTTCAGCTCCAATACCAGAAACAACGGCCCGAACCACCTGAATTAAGAACCTGCATCGATTTTCAAGTGATCCACCATACTCATCTGTTCGATCATTGATCCCGTCTTTCAAGAATTGATCAATCAGATACCCGTGTGCCCCGTGAATTTCAACTCCATCAAAACCTGTATGTACGTCTCATTTCATTATCATGCATGCTTTGTCTTTAAAAAACGTGAACATGAAATTAGCCCATACCCGTGCATATGCAGCACAGGTATGGATTAAACTTCATTACTCGATAACTTACAAACACAAAATAGTAAGGGAAACAAAAAAACTCCTTGAAGAGATGTAAACAAATATAAAACCTGCTCGAATTGCATTAATAGCTGATTGGCGATAATGATGGACTATTTCTGGTATCTCAGAAGTGGTAAGTGCTCGAGGCTCCGGGTATGCACCATAGGAACCATCTGGCTTGAGAATTCTCCACTTCTCTAGAAGGGGTTTGGTTGTCGATGAAATGGGTGCAGCACCACCAGGCTGGTACACTGCTTCACAATTAAATCATTAAGTGGAAAACACGTGCAAAATATAGTGAAGTGCACAGCACAAGTAGTAAATGTAACAAACATAGAAGACATAACAAGTAAATACTCGAGCTTTCAATGCAGTTCATTTAGGATATTGAAAGGTTACCAGAATGGGATGCACGACCAACATGCCATAACTGACAAAAGATAATGCTGCCTTTGGCATGGACAGCATCCACAACATTTCTCCATGCCTCCACTTGTGCCTCTGAATAAATTCCAGGTACATGGGGAAACCTGCGCCAAACATTTCCCTATTATAATACCATAATGTAATAGTATTTTCTTATATTTAGGATGGCTGAGTACACTTTTTGTTTTTTGACAAAGCAAAATATTTAATACTAGTCAATGTCAATCAACGACAAAAAGACACACAGGTGAATCGATATTTATTTATTTTAAACACAATCAGCCTCATTGGTCGGTAGCAATAGAATAGTATTAAAACCATATAGGAGTTGTTGTTTAACCGTTTATATAGTTTACTACGTACCTTTATATTTAAGCATTTATTTATAGCACAAGACAAAAACAAACTCCAGTTCACCAAAAAAAGGACAAAATTATCAGATGCGAATTATACACTAGCTCCGTCCAATAATAACTTTGTATAACCAATAATAAATACCTTTAGCATAATATGAAGATAAACTAATTTATTCTTCTGAAAATCAACAAACTAATTTTATCACAAAAAATATACTTAGAAAACAATACAAATCATTCACAAATTTAATATTATGACATATTACAAACGATATTCTATACTTGAAATACCTAAATGGATTGGAGTTAAATGTTTTGTAACCCAAAATCTTTGACGACTTTTCACAATATTATCACAATTTAGGCCACTTAGGGCCGCTATGGACTAGTTTTTGAGTCAGCCCCAAAAACATCTAACAATCAAATCTAAACTAGTTTTTGGGAGGAGAGTCATGTTGTCGACTCTTCCAACATCAACAATAATAATTTTTTGAGAGAAATGTCTTTTAAGAATGGCATCCATGAATATAATTTGGCTTATGTAACACTAAAAAAATATAAAAGAAAAAGCTTAAAAAAAGAGGAATTATGTACCCATAAGCAGTGGGAGAGATGGAGGTTCCTTCACTGATTAGAAATCCACCTGGAGTTGATCTCTGAGCGTAGTATTCAGCAAGTGCGGCGTTTGGAATACCATTCAACGCTCTGCATCTAGTCATAGGTGCCAACACCACCCTGCACTCCAATACCATACCCACATCAGATCATAGTCAACCACAAGAATAGAGAAAGAAAACAAGTGAAAACATGTTACAACTACCTATGAGAAAAGTTGAAGCTTGCAATCTTGTAAGGAGAAAAGAGGGTGGTTGTGCTGCCTCCTTGTACTTGTGTTGTTGAACTTGAATTATTGTACTCTGCCATTGTGATGGATAAATTTTCTCTCCTGATTCTGGGATCAACTTCCAGAATCTACAAATGATGTAGCGGAGGACTGTTAGTTGTGAAGGGTTGTTTTTTGTAGTGGTGTTAGCTATAGTGGTCTCAACCGAAGATTAACCATGTGATAAATACGTTTTTTTAGTGGGTTGAATTTAACACGTGATTCGATGTCATAGAACTAAAGACTCAACTCAAAGTCACGTCCATGGACGGTGGTCATCGTAAATAGAAGATTTATGATTGGGTAATGAAAGGCAATGCACCACGTTTGCTAGAACGTACTTGGTCTTAATTTGGGCCAAGTACCATTTGACTTTTGCTTATAAATTTGGAAAATTGTTGTTTCCGCTTTAGTTTTTGTTTGAAAATACACGAAAATTATACATTTAACTTCAATGATAACTAACTACCATTCGATTTTATTCATTTTCTTTGTTCCCGTAGTCGTAGGGTAGTTAGCTCCCGTTGATGTTAAATATGTAATTTTAATGTGTTTTGAAGCAAAAAGTGAAGTGAGAACAACAAGGATCATTATACACCTTCATTTAGATTTGAACATGTGGTATTGTAGTTGTGTGTGAGATAAATTACTTTAAAATCTGACCTAGTGATTAATTTGACATTGTCACACTGTTAAGGATCACTGGTTAAACCACATGATTTAATTGGATGACGTGATCATATATATATATATATATATATATATATATATATATATATATATATATATATATATAACATGGTCTCTATTTAAACAATTATGAATTATCTTTTTCATTGGTATTTAATATATTTTTTATTGATAAAAAATGCTTTAAAATCTGGCTCAATGATCAATTCGACAATATCACGCTGTCGTGAGTCACTGATTAAACCGTGTGATTTAATATGATGACCGGATCATATAACATGGTCTCTATTTAAAAAGTTTCTTGTAATGAGAATTGAATCCAATGATTCAATCTTTAAAAAAAATCTAAAAAGTGACACTTGTACAAATTTATAAATTTAGACTCTTTCTAGTCTCGCTTCATATAATTCTAGTTACACCTAAATTTACTTAAAATTTTACAATAATACCAAAATTGCCCTCTCCATGTAAATTTCTAAAAAACCCTTTTTCGTGATCATTCTTAACCCTCGCCCCCTTTCATCCACAAATCACCATAGATGTGCAACGAAGGTAAAAGATTGTATCAACATGGGAGGTTAATGTAAATTTAGTTTACGTTTGTACAACTACTCACTATGAGAGGTTAGTGTAAATTAAGTTTACGAAAGTACAACTTATGTAGAGTGCGCGTGCGTGGTTTATTCATACACACAAACAAACTTAGTTTACATTAACTACGTAAACTGAGTTTACATAGTTTAAAAAACTATTATCTTTTTCTCAATTTTACATTTTTCTATCATGAGTTTATATAGTTTCGATCAACTCATAGCGTACGCGAGTTTGAGAGATGAATAAGTGAAAACATCGATGTCTTTCAAAAACGACGATGTGAGTGTTTGAGATGATGAATACGTTTTGAGTGATTAAGCGATGCGATGAAAGGGTTTTGAATTAATTTGAAATTTTTATTTCAGATAAAGGGTATATTGATCATTTTGTGGTGTTACTTGGGTTTTTTGAGGTGTGAGTAACATCTGTCATAAATTTATAATCACCACACATTTAACTATTATTTACCAACACATTTTATCTATATGAAAATCACATGTATTTAAATAAATTTTTTTATAAAGAAGGTAAATATTTAAATAACTAATCACAAATATTTATCCGAATCACACTAGTTTGAATAAAAAATAATCTCGTATTAAGATAAAAACAACACACGGTTTAGTTTATTTTAGATTTCTCCTTTTCGAAAATTTGATCGAATCCAAATAAACGAAGCTTAGATATGATCCATTTTGATTAATCAAAATTATATTTAGCTATGGTAAAATTATATTTAAATAATGCAATAAAAATTAAATTATTGAAAAATTAAACAACTACTGATTATCTTTGATGCAATTTCTTGTCTAATAAAAATATATAAGTATTAAAATAATTATTGGTTAAACTTTACTTACCTCCGTCCATGTTGACACGTTGGTACAATCTAATAATTTAATTGTGAAGATGTTTTATTTTAAATCTTAGGTTTGAATCCGCGTCACCGCATTCCTCTTATGTAGGTTGGTCCCTCGGCAAAATAAACATCAAATGCAGTTTTATGTAAAATAAAAATAAAAAAGTATTAAAACTTATTTATGCGGTCTAGTTTGGTTTGAAAAAATGAACCTGGAATCTAATCTATTTTTTTTTTTAATAAATGGAGATCTAAAAATATCAATATTTAGTTTTATGTAGTTTTTTTTTCTAGAAATAGTATTATGTAGTTGACTACACTTAAAAATAAATAGTATGATACTAGCTGAAATAGACGTATAGTTAGTTTTGGGACAAACAAATTTCCTTAAATCAATATCAGGTTAAACAAGTACTTACACAAACAATCGAACCAGATTCATTTTAAGTGTAATGTTAATTAATTATAACCGTTAAATTATTAAATATATTCAATTTTTTTTTTAATCATAAACACATTTAAAGTCACATATATGATTTGTTGTATTATGTTGATAAACAACTATGCATACAAATTAAACTTAAAATAATACTCCGAGATTGTTTTTGACTGTCTATTTTTTGATTTACAAGCACGCCGACTAATCTCATTAATACTTATAAGTGTTTTATCGAAGTTGTGCAAGGATTTTAAGAAAATAATTTTACTCGAGAAAATATCAACTCCTTCTTCCGTTTTAAAATATATGTCTAAGTCAACAATTTCACATATGTCAATGTACAATTTTGACCATTAATATCTTTAATTATCTAAAGTAAAAAACTATAAAAATTTAATATTTTAAAAGTATTTGATGAGACAAATCAAACAACATCTTACATATTAATATTTATATTTATACATTAGTTAAAAAACATGGTCAAAGTAAATCCAATGAATAATGCATATTGTAAAAAATAGACATGTATTTTGAAACAGAATGAATATAATTTTAAGTATTAATTGAGATTTGATGGAGAAATAAATTTAAGTGTGTCGACATGGTATTTTGAAGTCAAAACCACGTGCAAATATTGAAAAGTGACATTATAATATTTGTTAAAAGAACAAAATTATAAATATTGTATTAAAAAATGATAAACTTAACTTTAAAAAAATTTAAAAAATGTTGTTTTAAATTTAAATGTAAAATTACTACTCTTCGATTATTATTATAAACAAATTTTGTTTATAATAGTGACAAGAGGAGCAGTAGTTTTGTTAATAAAAAAAAGTAAAACAACTAGTTTTTGATATTTTTGAACACACATATGCATCATGGGGCGTCCATTTGTTGGAATTAATTATTGGGCATTTAATAAAGTAGTTAAATGCGTCGACATGGCATTTTGAAGAGAAATAGGTATATGAGCATAGGAACCAGGCAAAAAGAATCTTAAGAAGAGAGAGCAGTCAAAAAATGAGACAGCGGCCAAAGCAAAAGATGAAAGAAGGAAGGCGTACAAAATAAGAAACTGACTCTTCCTATGTGTCTGTCTCCATGCATTCCAATTCTTTTTTTTTCTTTTTTTTCTTTAGTCCTTTGGTTTCATCCTAACTTCTATCATATATTATTCATTCCCCTTCTTCTTCTTTTTCAATTCCATCCTTCATCAATATATTTTAATTTCATCCATAGGCTAAAAACAACTTCATCAATTCATTACACCTACTACCCTTGTTGATTGCTGTTTCTAATTCAGGGTCAGGTCAGGTTACTTTCCTTTTTCCTTGAATTGATTATTGAGTTAAGGATCAAATGACAAAAGAAGAAGAAGAAGATATAGCCAGAGCTGTTGATGTTGCTATACATTCATCAAAACATGATAACAACAATGGTAGCAGTAGTAGCCAACTTCAAAGATTTCAGTATCAAGTTACAAAATTGTTCAAGGGATTTTCAAGTGTTCAAAATGAAAACACTAATTACAATCCTGAAATCCTCACTACTCTCAAGCGTCAATGGGCTGCTAATTTTCACTTGAAGTACATGGTATCTTCTTACTTGTAGGATCTTTGCCAATTGATTTTCAATGCTTTTCCCCCCTAAATGCGAGTCTCAATACAAAATTGAAACCAATCAATTCGAATCCCTAATTTATAGCTATTTCGGACATGAATCTCATATTGAATCCCTATTCATTTCAATCTAAACTTAGTTTAGTCACTACTTTTTTATTCTCAAATTCGTATATTCAGCCACTTTTCTCTTGTCATTTGATTCGTAACTGGAATTTGAGGTTCTTATATTAATATGATATATAAACATGATTTAGCTATGTCACTTGTTTATGCAAAAAAAAGTAAGATATTTTTATCAGTAATTTACCTGATTCATAATAAATTCAATTTACAGTTCAGAAAATTGTTCTTCCGATTCACATAGTACGAATTTCAAGTTGATAACCATAACCTTTAGTAGTTCGTCCGTAGCATCTATTACTTGAATTTTCATCTCAGTCCCTTTCACGGTTAAGTATTATATTTGTGTTAATTGTTTCTTACTTTCTTTACTCTGAATGCCATTATCAGTTTCTAGGATACATACATTTTCCTCGTGTCTCAGGGTCCAAACCATATGTTGTCCCTACTCTGTTTTCATATATTCCCTCTTATCGGTTTCACAGGGTCAAAGATCGTGGAAGGAGCCCTCGCGGCTGTTCGAAAGCATGGTGGTTGTTGGACTTCACCCTAACTGTGATGTTCAGGAACTGCATAAGCAATTTGTTGATAGAAAAGCTGAAGGATCTGATAAATTGAGAAGTTCACTTGGTTGTGAGAATCAATCTCGTGTAGAACCCAATATTGAACCTCAGGTCCTAATTTTGTTTATTATTTTTCTTATTGCCAATGATACAAGTACTAATGCTAATTGTACTACAATTATTATAAATTAACTGCAATGACCACCTGAGCTTTTGTTGATAACTGCCTTTATTATTGATTTTATCTTGAACTATATCTGAACGATGAACACTGCTTGTTCAATTTTTTCCAGGTCTTGTTTGTTTATCCTCCAGAAAAACGACTGCCTCTTAAATGCAAGGATCTTCTTTCTTTCTGTTTCCCTGGAGGCTTGGAGGTTAGGTGTATGTTTAATGAACTTTAATTGTCCTACATCATTTTTATATCATGACTATCATCATCATTATTCCGGTAGATGACGATGAAAATATAAATGACCTCAAGAATTGTGATTTTATTTTGATATTGAAAAGTAAAGATGCCGACTAGCTTGTAGCTAAATTGACACTAGGTCCACTGTAAAGACTAGGGTGTGACAACGATGTTAGAAATTTGATCTTCTACTCACTTGACTGTAGCTTATTTTCAATAGATGAAGTAATAGGGCGAGTAAGAGAACATTACTTGTGTTTGTTTTGTGTAATATATTGAATTATGCGCATTTACCTAGAGTGTGTATCCATTGTCGGTAAAATAAAACATACTAACTGAAAATCAGGGGGACCAATAGTGACCACATTACTTATATAAGCATATTTAGTTTCTTGGGATTAGCAGTTGTTTATGTAGGCAAATGTAAGTATAATGTGTATATATATATATATATATATATATATATGGTAAATAGGCTGCAGAGTCAGTCATCTACTTGTGAGTCTTGTCTTCTTACATTTCTTTATTTTTGTATGTGAATTACTTTTGTGGAGCTTCTCATTTTTTCTTGAATATATTTTTAGGTTCGAGCTATTGAGAGAACCCCTTCCATGAGTGAGTTGAATGAAATTTTTTTCGGGCAGGTAAATTTTGCAGTGCTATACTTCCATTATTATTAATTTATTCATAATACTTTCTTAATTAATTTCTGTCAAAAAAAAAATACTTTCTTAATTAATATTGATTGATATATGATTATATAATTCCTTCCCTTAAGTGATCGGCCAATTATTAACATACCGACTGAATCAGCATATCTATAGCTTTCTTAGTCAATGGATAACAAACTATTTAGGGTTGTTTGTTAGCACTAACTTTATATTACTTTAACTATGACAAGTATTTATCATCAACTTTTTTGTTAAATCTTGACTACCTTTTCATTAGATACAGTTTTAACTGATGACTTAAAGTCTGTCTGATATTGCAGGAACACCTTAAACAAATGGATCTGTCATTTGTATTCAGGTTACAGGTATCTGTAGCAATCATTATTGTTAATTAACTGCCACTATCTTATATTTTTGTTTCTTTTGGTTGTTATATTGTTCTGGTTTCTGACTCAAATGTTACTTTGTTTTTGTTTGACTTCATAGGGTGCTGACAATTCAACACTTTATGGGTGTTGTGTTTTGGTTGAAGAACTAGTGCAAAAGCCCTCTGGATTGCTGTCTCTGATTTCTGACAAGCAACCATCTCAATCTTCTTTAAGACGTCGTATATTAACTACTCAGAGATGTTACTGCATTCTTTCAAGGCTTCCATTTTTTGAACTGCACTTTGGTGTATTAAATAGGTAGGCATTTGTAATCAGGAGCATCTGATGTAAGTGGGACGTAGAATATATTTGCAACATCTGTGCATACTTACTGCATTAAATTTTGAAAGGACTCGGTGAACAGAAGGTTTGTTTTGTTCACCTTGTATGCATCAAACAGAAAAGTGTCAAGTAATCATTTCTGTTGTGTAGATGATTCACTGGGATTAATCTGTACTACTTTGTGAAATATGTATGATTTTGTGAAATCGAATTGTCGATCAGCTAAGCATACTAACATGGAGATATTTCTGCTTCAATTGGAGATAAATAGAAGGAATTTTTGCATTTCATCAAATGAATGTGTTATAAAACTGGGTGGGGATTAAAAAGTGCTTATGACGAGTAATGTTCGATAGAAAGTTAACTTATATAGTTGCCTACTTGGAAGAATATGCACATTCACATGTGCGACAAACACATCTCAACATAGGTTGCTGTAGGAAAACCGATACATTGATGTCCAAAGATTAGGTGAAACAAATAATATATTGTTAAAAAGTAATTAAAATGGTACAAGCTTCGCAGGATTGTAGTTTGTTGTAGTCAGCTTATATTGGCTAAGAGCTTTATCTGTTGTTTTCTTTCTTCTTCCCTATGGTGTCATATTTTATGCATGCGTGTAAATGGCATGCTGTTTATTAACTGTCTATTTATCTGAAATAATGAGTTATAGATTATATATGCTGCCACATTGTATTCTTATGCATGAACTTAAAGTTGTTTCTTTCTGGCATGCTAGTTTATGTCATGGATTCGTGATTTTTGCTCATTTTATTGTTCTGATATGTCTGTAGCATCTTCACTCAAGAAAGGTTAGAGAAGCTGACGAAGAGCGTTGGAGATTCAAATTTAGAATTTGTTGAAGGTAGATATGATGAAGAAAACTCGGAGGGTAATTTAGAGAGTGTGTTGGTGAGCGATGGAATAATAGAGCACGGATTTCATGAAAATTCATTAATTTCTCAATCAAGAGTAAGAACATCGACATCTGAAAACATTGTTGGTGATGGTCCCCCTGAGAACCTAATAGTTGATGGAGAGCCGCGGTCATATAGGGAGATAATCGATTATGACAGTGTTGTGCCTACTGAGTATGAAACTGACAGGTCAACGATCAAAGAAGAATCTGGCCCTATAATTTCTGAAGATAGTGATGGTCACCCGGAGAACCTAATGGTTGATGGAGAACTTCAGTCTTATAAGGACGGAGTAGATTATGACAATGTTGTGCTCACTGAGCATGAAACTGATAGCGTAGAAGCCAAAGAACATGGCCCTGCAGTTTCTGAAGATAGTGATGGTCACCAGGTAAACCTAATGGTTGATGGAGACCTGCAGTCTCATAAGGAGAGAACAGTTAATGAAATTGTTGTTCCTACTGAGCGTGAAACGTATACCGAAGCAGCCAAAGAAGAATCAGGCCCTACGATTTCTGAAGATAGTGATAGTCACCTGGAGAACCTAATGGTAGATGGAGAGATACAGTCTTATAAGGAGAGAATAGACTATGACAGTGTTATGCCTACTGAGCATGAAACTGATAGGGCAGAAGCCAAAGAAGAACCTTGCTGTACAATTTCTGAAGATAGTGATGGTCACCCGGAGAACCAAATGGTTCACGGGGAGCTGCATCCCTATAAGGAGAGAATAGATTATGACAATGTTGTGCCTACTGAGCATGAAACTGATAGGACAGAAGCCAAAGAAGAATCTTTCGCTAGAATCTCTGAAGATAGTGGTGGTCATCTGGAGAACCCAATGATTGATGGAGAGTTGGAGTCTTGCAAGGAGAAAATCGATTATGACAGTGTTGTGCTTACCAAGCATGAAACTGATAGGACAACAGCAAAAGAAGAATCTGGCCCTACAATTTCTGAAGACAGTGATCAGTATGGAGATGCGTTTGCCACCAATAAAGAATTAGAAGATCGGAATTTACCCAATGCTATTTTGCCTCTCCTGCGTTATTGCCAGTATGAAAGCTCTGAATCGTCCTGCAGGTCCGTGTCTTTTGAGCGCGGTTTTATTATAAAAATATATATGCTGCTTTAAATCTGGTGTGTTTGCTAAATCTTTCTCCTAGTAGACAGCGTGTTTACGTTTTTGTTGGAGTGAAATGCTCAGAATTTTAAACAAAAATATTTGAACCCCCGACTTGCTTTAATAGTGCTCCATTTTGAGGTTCGTATGTTTCTTTTTGGAATTTCCCTGATAGACGTGTAGAAGGATTCAAGTAATCTTTTTTATTGATACCTTTGCATTGTTTTGTTGATTTTTGTCTAGTCATCTGAATAACTTATTCTCTTTTTTCATTGGTATTCCTTATTTATTTCATTTGCAATTATTTTTCTAAATTTAATCAAATAAAATCATGTTGTTTTTGGACCTATCTCTGTAGGGAAACATTTTGTCCTCAAATTGTTTTCCCTTTCATATAAGTGATGGATCTTTGACATGCTTTATGCAGTTTTCAAGCCTCACCTTGTGAAGACAAAAATTTCAGGAGTGACATTGATGATAATGAGACTGAAGATGCATCTTTTTCTGGCCAAGAGAATTTAAATGACTTAAATGATATTCTTGAATGGGCCGTGGTTTGTAGTTTAAGAAACACCTATATTTGTTATTTGTCTTGTCTTTGATGATAATGTTTATAGTTAGTGGTATTTTACCAATTTGCAGGAAAATGACCACGGACCACTACAAATTATATGCGGATATTACCGGATTGGTTGTCCTTCCAGGGGTTCATCACTTACATTTCATCCTTTGGAGCACCTGCATCCCTTGGAATATCATAGACCAGCCGGGATAGTCCTGTGTCGTACTGGTTCAACAGTTGATTTGAAAAGTTGCAGTACCGGTCTGGAGTTAGCTGATGTATGCTGTCACAGTAACTTTTGAATGGATAAGATTGCTTTTATGTTACTTTAGATTCAAGATTTGAGTCTTCAGGAAGCATTCTGTTTGAGAGTCATATGCTCATCAAACTTAGTATTTCATTGTTGTTTGTTCCTCTCAGGCACAGAACACTCTTGCGATGGAAGAGGCAACTTCGTTATCTGTATGGACTATTGCTTGCTTATGTGGTACCTTGAGACTCGAAAATGTATGTTTTATGCTTTGGTATCAGCAACCAGAACTGTTTTTTTTTCTTCTATATGTTGTTAATGTTATTATTGTTATTTTTCCATATGTTAATGTTTAATATCATGCTTGAGCTTCTGAGTATATGGGTTATGCTTTTTTATTTCTACAGAAGATTTGGCTGCATTATTTTGAAATAGAACTTATGTATGGATAGATTCATTATGTTTTACCATGATATTGTTTTCTTTTATTTTGTTGGGGTGGATGCACTTCTGCTCTGGCTTTACCATTAGTGCTGTCTCTCATGATCCGTGAAGCATAAAAATGTTAAGTACTTAGAATTTTGGGTTGGGCCTAATTCAACTTTATAAAACTGGCTTGTAAGGTGAGGGCTGCCCAAGCTTTATAAACACTAAACAGACCATATCTTTTGGCAATGTAAGACTAAATCCACCCCTTCACACCCGATACAATGAAGGTGTTGGAGGCTGCAATGAAGACAACACAAATTCCGCAATTAGGTGGTTAGGGGCAGACTGCAATGAAGGCGGAATTTCCAACAGTTCTCTTACTGGATAAATTTGGGTTATAAGTGAGATCTG
>Ga0209282_1000468_pt1 | contig 19739 bp, 6 predicted proteins | sample Mtrugardesep15_FD_187529 | JGI IMG/M metagenome (GOLD analysis project Ga0209282, IMG submission 187529) | Root nodule microbial communities of legume samples collected from California, USA - M. trunc garden sep15 (SPAdes) (version 2) | ecosystem: Host-associated > Plants > Roots > Nodule...
CATATATAATATAAAGTTAAGATAATCGCTTAATGTGAATTCAGATTGTAGATAATCAAAATTTTCTCAAACTAAAGCTGTTTAATTCTTAGATGGTCTTATATTTACAATTTAGCGACAGTCCAATTCTAGACTATGAATTGTTACTCAGATATGATATATGAGCCTAAGTTTTGAAACTATTATGATGCCTCCATGACCCGAAGAAATTGACGGATATTATTTGTCCCATTAAATTTCGTAAATGTTGGGCTGCCTCAGTGATTTTAAAGAAAACAACATTTTGTAAATGTTGGGTTACCTCAGTGATTTTATGATCTTGAGTGCAATTCTAGACCATGAATTGTCACTCAGATATGATATAAGAGCCTCAATTTTGAAACTATTATGATGCCTCGATGACCCGAAATGAATTTGCGTATATTATTTGTCGCATTAAATTTTGTAAATGTTGGGATGCCTCGGTGATTTTTTTGATCTTAAGTGCAATTCTAGACTATGAATGCCTCGATGACCCGAAAGGAATTGACGGATATTGTTTGTCACATTAAATTTTGTAAATGTTGGGATGCCTCTCGTTGGTTTTATGATAATGAGTGCAATTATAGACTATGAATTGTCACTCAGAGATGATATATGAGCCTAAGTTTTGAAACTATTATGATGCCTCCATGACCCGAAGGAATTGACGGATATTATTTGTCCCATTAAATTTCGTAAATGTTGGGCTGCCTCGGTGATTTTAAAGAAAACTACATTTTGCAAATGTTGGGATGCCTCGGTGATTTTATGATCTTTAGTGCAATTCTATTATGATGCTTCGATGACCCGAAAAGATTTGACGATTTGTCCCATTAAATTTTGTAAATGTTGGGCTGTCAATCAGTGATTTCATGATATTAGTGTGCAATTATAAACTATGAATCGTCACTAAGATATAAGATATGAGCCTAAGTTTTGAAACTATTATGAAGCCTCCATGACCCTAAGGAATTGACGGATATTATACGTCCCATTAAATTTCATAAATGTTGGCCTGCCTCGGTGAATTTAAAGAAAACTACATTTTGTAAATGTTGGGATGTCTAGGTGATATTATGATCTTGAGTGCAATTATTGACTATGAATTGTCACTCGTATATGATATAAGAGCCTCAATTTTGAAACTATTATGATGTCTCGATGACCCGAAAGGAATTGACGTATATTATTTGTACCATTAAATTTTGTAAATGTTGGGATGCCTCGATGATTTTATGATCTTGAGTTCAATTCTAGACTTTGAATTGTCACTCAGATATGATATATAAGCCTAAGTTTTGAAACTATTATGATACCTCCATGACCCCGAAGGAATTGACAGATATTATTTGTCCCATTAAATTTCGTAAATGTTGGGCTGCCTCAGTGATTTTATTATCTTTAGTGCAATTCTAGACTATCAATTGTCACTCAGATATGATATAAGAGAAGAGACTCAGTTTTGAAACTATTATGATGCCTCGATATATCAAAAGGAATTAACGGATATTATTTGTCCCATTAATTTTTGTAAATGTTAGGTTGCCTCGGTGATTTTATGATCTTGAGTGCAATTCTAGACTATGAATGCCTCGATAACCCGAAAGGAATTGACGGATATTATTTGTCCCATTAAATTTTGTAAATGTTGGGCTACCTCAGTGATTTTTAAGAAAACCACATTTTGTAAATGTTGGGATGCCTCAATGATTTTATGATCTTGAGTGCAATTCTAGACTATGAATTGTCACTCAGATATGATATAAGAGCCTCAGTTTTGAAACTGTTATGATGCCTCGATGACCCGAAAGGAATTGACATATTATTTGTCACATTAAATTTTGTAAATGTTGGGATGCCTCGTTGATTTTATGATGTTGAGTGCTATTCTAGACTATGAATTGTCACTCATATATGATATATGAGCCTATGTTTTGAAACTATTATGATGCCTCCATGACCCGAAAGAATTGACGGATATTATTTGTCCCATTAAATTTCGTAAATGTTGGACTGCCTCGGTGAATTTAAAGAAAACTACCTTTTGTAAATGTTGGGATGCCTCAGTGATATTATGATCTTGAGTGCAATTATAGACTTATGAATTGTCACTCATATATGACATAAGAGCCTCAATTTTGAAACTATTATGATGCCTCGATGACCCGAAAAGAATTGACGTATATTATTTGTCCCATTAAATTTTGTAAATATTGGGATGCCTCGTTGATTTTATGATCTTGAGTCCAATTCTAGACTATGAATTATCACTCAGATATGATATATGAGCCTATGTTTTGAAACTATCATGATGGCGAAGGAATTGACGGATATTATTTGTCCTATTAAATTTCGTAAATGTTGGGCTGCCTCAGTGATTTTATTATCTTTAGTGCAATTCTAGACTATGAATTGTCACTCAGATATGATATAAGAAAAGAGCCTCAAATTTGAAACTATTATGATGCCTCGATGTATCGAAAGGAATTGACGGATATTATTTGTCCCATTAAATTTCGTAAATGTTGGGCTACCTCAGTGAATTTAAAGAAAACTACCTTTTATAAATGTTGGGATGCCTCGGTGATATTATTATCTTGAGTGCAATTATAGACTATGAATTGTCACTCATATATGATATAAGAGCCTCAATTTTGAAACCATTACGATGCTTCGATGACCTGAAAAGAATTGACGTATATTATTTGTCCCATTAAATTTTGTAAATGTTGTGATGCCTCGTTGATTTTATAATCTTGAGTCCAATTCTAGACTATGAATTGTCACTCAGATATGATATATGAGCCTAAGGAATTGATGGATATTATTTGTCCAATTAATTTCGTAAATGTTGGGCTGCCTCAGTGATTTTATTATCTTTAGTGCAATTTTAGACTATGAATTGTCACTCAGATATGATATAAGAGAAGAGCCTCAGTTTTGAAAGTATTATGATGCCTCGATGTATCGAAAGAAATTGACGGATATTATTTGTCCCATTAAATTTTGTAAATGTAGGGATGCCTCGGTGATTTTATGATCTTGAGTGCAATTCTAGTATATGTATGTCTCGATGACCCGAAAGGAATTGACAGATATTATTTGTCTCATTAAATTTTGTAAATGTGTGATTTTAAAGAAAACTACATTTTGTAAATGTTGGGATGCCTTGGTGATTTTATGATCTTGAGTGCAATTCTAGACTATTTATTGTCACTCATATATGATATATGAGCCTAAGTTTTGAATCTAATATGATGCTTAGATGACCCGAAAAGATTTGACGATTTGTCCCATTAAATTTTGTAAATGTTGGGCTGTCAATCGGTGATTTCATGATCTTAGTGTGCAATTATAAACTATGAATCGTCACTAAGATATAAGATATGAGCCTAAGTTTTGAAACTATTATGAAGTCTCGATGACCCTAAGGAATTGACGGATATTATACGTCCTATTAAATTTCGTAAATGTTGGCCTGCCTCGGTGAATTTAAAGAAAACAACATTTTGTAAATGTTGGGATGTCTAGGTGATATTATGATCTTGAGTGCAATTATTGACTATGAATTGTCACTCGTATATGATATAAGAGCCTCAATTTTGAAACTATTATGATGTCTCGATTAGGGGTGTTCGCGGTGCGGTTCGGCTCGGTTATGAGGCAAAAAGTGAACCGATCCAAAAAATAAAATTTGTGCGGTTCGGTTGGTGTTTAAAAAAAAATCCGAACCGATCCAATCCAAATTATCGCGGTTTAATTTGGATCGGTTTTCGGTTATCCAAATTGTAAAAAAGTGATATTAATATTCTTATTAAAAATAATTTTGAGATAAGTTGTTTCCTTGTTTAACACATATAAGCTACGATTTATAGTATCTCTTTTTTCTTTCATATATTAAGTTGTAGAAAATTCTTTCCTAATTCTATAAGTTGTAGGATACATATAAGTTGCTGCAAATTTTGTAGCATGCAATTATAAAGATACTTTTGTAGCTTGTAGCAATAGTAACAAATACTATCCATGAAACAATAAAAGGATCATCAAAACAAACAAAAGAACACCACAAGATCAAAGATCAACCTTAGTACCATCATAAACATAACTAACCAAAACCTCAAGAGTAACATAAGGAGTACTTAAACGAGAATCAGAAAGTTTAAAGTTACAATTTCCATAAAGCAAAACAAAATCCATAATTAACTAGTCCATCCAACCAAAATCCAAAATTAACCAGTCCATCCAGCCAAAAATTTAATCCAAAGTCCAGCATTCCCAATCTTTTCCCTGCAAGGCCAAAATCAACAGGCAATTTAATAAGTATTATGCAGAATTTCTGAATTCTATTGCAATTTAAATCAAGACCACAAGATCATACCATAACATATTTGACACCATTTCAAACAGAATAACTATTCCATCCAGCAAAACATTAATCAGAGTCAATATCAGACATCTCTTCAGTCAGTTGTGGTATTGGAGCAAGATCTAAAATGTACATAATACACAAATACATAAATCTATATTCATGAGAAGAAAGAAAAAATAAACAACTATAGTAAACTTCAGACCATAAGACATTCAACATTAAGAAAGAGAAAATTACCTAGTTCCAGTTGTTCTAAGTCCTCCAAAAGATCTTCAACATCTGATGCAATTGGAGCGGATCGACACCAATTTTGGGCACAAACTAATGCTTCAACTGTCTTTGGTGTAAGAGAGCTCCTGTAACAATTTAGCACTCTACCTCCGGTGCTAAAAGCAGACTCTGAAGCAACAGTAGAAACAGGCATGGCCAACACATCTCTAGCAACTTGGGCAAGAATAGGATATTTGGTTGAATTCACCTTCCACCAATTCAATATGTCAAAATTAGGACTTTTCTTCTCTAAACCCTCCATGAGATACAAATCCACTTCATTTACATTCATATTATCAGCAAGACTCATATCTTTCTCAAATTCCAAATCCAATGCATTTTCCAAAACATCATGTTCTTCCACTTCCATATCATTAGAAGATTGAGTTTGATTTTCAGATTGACCTTGAATACAAAGCTTATATCTATCAAACATATCTTGTAAAGTCTCCTTTACCTTATCAGACAAAAAATCAGCAAGTTCCTTTTCATAACATTTATTCATGCCCCACTTAACAAATTGCATCTTGTTTCTAGGATCAAGCACCACCGCAACATATATCAACAAGTTGACATTTTTAACATTCCCCCAATATTTATCATACTTACCTTTCATCATTCCAGCCATGTCTCCAAGATGTTTGTCAGAACTTCCTATCCATTTCTTGAAGGTAGTCAATATCAAAACATGCTCATTGAAATACTGAGAAGAAGTTACAACATTTGAACCAGAAACCTTGTTAGTAATATCATAAAATATTTTTAGGAATTTAACAAAGGATTTTGCATTCTCCCAATCCTCATTTTTTGGAACCCCACCTTCCATACGCGAAAATTCAGCACACTTTTCACTCAATCTCTTAAACGCCTTCTGAAACTTAATTGCACTGTCAAGCATCAAGTAAGTAGAGTTCCACCTAGTTGAGACATCCAATTGCACAGTACACTTTTCTTGCACTCTAGCTTCCCTAATGCAAGTTCTAAACCTATCCATGCGACCGGGAGATTGACGAACATATCTGACTGCATTTCTTATTTTGCTAATTGAAGACTGGATTTTTGTTAATCCGTCTTTGACAACAAGATTCAAAATGTGAGCACAGCACCTGACATGTAAGTATTCCCCCTTTAGTGGATGTGAATTCCAGTCCTCCATTTTTCCTTTCAAGTAAGAAATAGCAACATCATTGGAACTAGCATTATCGACTGTAATGGTAAAAACTTTATCAATCTGCCACTCCTCCAAACATTTTTCAATTTTCCTACCAATTGTTACTCCCCTATGATCCAGAATTGGACAAAAATTAAGAATTCTTTTGTGCAACTTCCAATCTTGATCAATGAAATGTGCAGTTAGACAAAGATAACTCATATTTTGGACAGAAGTCCAACAATCAGTGGTGAGACTAACACTTTGTAATCCCCTCCGAAAAATACTTTTTAACTTATGTTTCTCATCAGTGAAAATATCCCAACAATCTCTAGCAGCTGAAATCCTAGAAGGAATTGAGAATCTAGGCTGCACAACACTCATGAAATAGCGAAACCCCTCCCCCTCAACAAACTTAAAAGGTAACTCATCAACAATTATCATTCTAGCTAATGCTTTCCTACATGCTTCAACATCAAAATGGACAGCAACAAGAGTACTACCAGTTCCATTTCCATCTTCTTTTTTCAATTGTTGAAGAGTTAATGTTTGTTGAGAAGGATCAAGAGACTCTTTTGGAAATTTTTTACATTGACTGAGCAAATGGATTCTTAGATTGGTTGTGCCATTTCTATGTGAATCAGCAGCATAGGTAGCCGCACACCAATTACATGTAGCTCTAGGATTAGTTGGATGATCATCTTTTGTAAAATGTTTCCAGACCCAAGATCTAGTTTTACAAGCTTTGCTAGTACCTGAATCTCCAGCATCAGGACCCTTGATAGTTGCATTTGTTGAATTTTCTCCAACTTTCCTTTTCTTCTTATCATTAGAACCTTCACCAACGTTCACATCATTTTTCCCCTCCATACTCGATGGCAGTGTTGCAAGTAGTTCAGATTCAGCAATAACATTCCCAGCTATTCTACTCTCATTAGTTTGAATGTTTTCAGCCTGCAAAATATCCATATACAACTTAACAAATAATTCTATGACAAAGCAAATTCCAAACATTCATTCTTATAAGAAAAAATACAATCAACAATTGTCATTACCAAACAACATTTTTTATACACGAAGAAGTTATACAAAAGAAGCAAGTGATACAAAAAAATCAAAAGAAAGCTCTTCCATAACACACAGTTTTAATTCAGATGTCCATGCATATCATAATGAGTTCAACAACCAAACAAACTAACAACTATATATTTATTAATAAGTCTTCTTCATACATACCAGTTATAAATCAAACAGTATTCTTTTGAAAGAATAAATCAAAGACTGATCACTAATATACCTAAGGGATTCTGTTAACTCTGCCACATATTGAATTAACTATTCTTATATAGTGTTTCTTTATTGATTCATAGTTCTTAATTCCTAATTCTTTACGATTATATAAAAATAAAAAAGTACTACATGAAACATTGAACACGAAAAAAAGTACTCATTAGTTTTATTCTTATATATTGTTTCTTTATTGATTCATAATTCTTAATTCCTATTGATTATGTTTCGTTATTTTAGGAATGGATTGAATTATAATTTGCACAAGCACAAGCACAACCTAAAGAATGGATTGAATTATAATTTGCACAAGCACAATCTACAAATAAACCCATTCTTTCTATATTAGATCTTTAACTAAGTATTTTGCATTCACACCAAAAAATCCATTCTTTCTAATTTATTTGATTCAACGATTGAAGAGAAGCAAACAGGTGTCATAGTAATGGGTATACACGTTACCTGGTGACCCATAGAGAGAGAGTCGGATCCGATGAGAGGATTTTTGGTGATGCTTGCCGGAGAGGATGACGGAATCGGCGGCGGTGTTACCGGTATCGGAGGTGGGCGACGCATTTCAAAGGGAGAGAAGAGAGGTGATTAGTGTTTGGAATGTTGGTACTCTAGTGAATAATGAATCATCTAATTCCTTCAATTTAATAGCAAAAGTCATCATTGGGAGTAAGAAAGAATTAAACACACCTCTTGGTACTTGGTACTTGTGAGTTGCTAGTTGCCTTGGTAATCTGAGGAGTGATTTGAAGAGTTTCAGTAGACAAAACCGGCATACGTAGTAGAATCGTCAAGTGTAACAGTATAATAAGTGCGGTTCGGTTCAGTTCGGTCCGGTTCTTAAGTTATAAACCGAAAACCGAACCGAACCGGTCGGTTTTAATTTTTATGGTCCAAACACATCTAAAAAAAATCGTTTTTTTGCGATTTTCGATATTTTTGGATCGGTTCGGTTCTGAACACCCCTAGTTATATTAAGGGACGGAGGGAGTACTTCCTTAACCATTGCCATGAGAACACCGATTAACATTTCCCAAATTTTAATCATTTAATTCATTCTACATAAATGTCACACCCCTTGATAAAAGATCCTTTTAGTAACTCAATAACTACTGGCTAGTAATACCTAGTGGCACACATTTTTCGACTAGTGTGATAACATAAATAAAATAAGACATCATATATAGAGAGATAAATCAACTCTCCACAACCAATCAAAGTATCAAGAATTACCTACTAAGATATATATATTTTTGGATAAACATTTTTATACATTAAGTAGAATAAAATACTAGAGATATCGAAACATCATCCCTCACTTAATTAATATCATAAGATGATAAAATTAATTTGTAGTTTATAATGTTAAAAGTAATAAATATATAATTAATACATACTAGAAGAAAATTCTGGGATGTTACAATATTGTTTTTGGCAAATTTATAATTTGGAAGATCACAATAACCATTAAACTGTTTTCACATGCCATTCCAAAGGATTTATAAAAATAAGTTGGAAACAGTTTATGAACAAACACATCAAAATTTGTTTACATAAATTCTAGTAGATAGTTTTATAAATAATTCTCTCAATAGATAAATTCAAATTTGCTAATCCAAACATGCCCTAAATTCAAAACCAAAAAGAATTAGAATGAATATAGTAACACCCAAGGTTAACGAAAGCAAAGAGTGGCCGTCGGTGTACAATGCATGACAATAAGCGGCTCTCGAAAGCTTATAGACGAACTAAATCACATTGGAATGAGAGAGATCCCAAGGCAGTGCAAGTATGAGACTGCATGGTTGAAGGAAAGCTTAAAAAAATTGTTTGGTACTACCTATATCAACAAGATGCATCTTCATTTTGATAGCCCATTCCATAAGAACTTCACAGTTAAACGTGTGAGTGAGGACAAAACACGCTGAAAAGACTCGTGTTAGTTTGTAGAGTTAGTCGGCAATCCTAAAAACAATATGAGATGTTACAAATATCATAACTAAAACATAAGAGATGATAATAAAGTAGAAAAACTCAGACTTCTTAATAAACAGTCTTAACCCAATGAGTTTGAATTTGCTCTATTTATCAAATTACCAATCAAAGAGAGTGTTTTAGAAAATGAGTGTTGTTATCATTCCTCATCCAATTGATAATTGAATATAGGGTCTTGTTAACAAATGTTCCCGGGATACTCTTTAAAAATTCCAAAAAATTAAATTATTTTATAAAAAAGTCAAATATGTCAATTTCCAATTTATTGATTACACGCATTTTCACGATAAATTACTTTTTAAAGACCTTAATTAGTGTCCGGGAACACTGGTTAACATTACCGTTGAATATATGATATGCATTGTCCCTCCCAAAGTTCACTACTTACAATCTTTTAGCTAAAATGTATAAATGAAGTAAATCAGGACTCACCAAAGTAGCATGATCTTCCCAATCCTACCCGTCTCGCAAACCAAACCCAGTCCTTTTTCAATTATTATATTTAATTTTCTATTTTAGGTAATTTCCTACAACGCCGCCTATAAATACCACCAAACACACATCTTCAATCAAATCCTCCATTAATTTATCCTCCGTTTCATTTCAAACGCTCTCACAGAATAACCGAAAAAAAAACACAAGTAACACATCAATGGAAAATCTCACTTTATAATCGATCTATAACAACTGAAAAAAAAAAATTAAGACAAAAAATCATTTTCTTTCTTCTTGAAACCCTAGAGAGAGAAACTCGAAACCATGTCCGATGCGTTTTGCAGCGACTGCAAGCGAGCAACGGAGGTGGTGTTCGACCACTCCGCCGGCGATGCAGTCTGTTCGGAGTGTGGTCTCGTCTTGGAATCTCACTCCATCGATGAAACCTCCGAGTGGCGAACCTTCGCTAACGAATCCGGTGATAACGATCCCGTTCGTGTCGGTGGTCCCAGTAACCCTCTCCTTACCGATGGTGGTCTCTCCACCGTCATTGCTAAGCCTAACGGTGCTTCCGGTGATTTTCTTTCGTCTTCTCTCGGTCGTTGGCAGAATCGCGGTTCTAATCCTGATCGTGGATTGATCCTTGCGTTTAAGACTATTGGTACTATGGCTGAGAGGTTAGTTAGGGTTTTTGTGTGATTGTATTGAATTGATTAACGTAAATTTTGAATTATTATGGTTGAATTGAACTCTCGTAATTTGATGTATTTATGTTTATTATTATTATCGTATGAGATTAGTTTTAGTTGTTTTGATTTATGATTAATGATTGATGCAAATGTGAATTTTGCTGACATTGATCGCTGATGAAATTTTTTCAGGTTGGGACTGGTTCCAACCATTAAGGTATGTGTATTTCGTCTTCTATCTTGGATTGTTATAAATTTTGTCATTCACATTCGTTTAATCAATATATTGGAAGTTTCATGAACCTGAGCTGATCTGTGTGAAATACAGACGGACACTGACACGTCGACAATGATAATAATTTAAGAAAAATGACATAATTCATTGTAAGCACACTTGTCGGTGTCTTGTTGTCTCTGTATCAAACACTATTGTGGCATGTAAGCATCTATTGTTGTGGTTGTGGCTGTGGCATATGTTAAGTTATATACTCTCTTGGTCTCTTATTGTAAGATCCACTTATTAAGATAAGTAGTTGTAGCATTGAATTGGTCTCTAACATAAAATCTGGAAAAAAAGAGGATGAAGTATAATTACCAGCGGTGAGAAAGAGAGTGTGTTGACGAAGTTGAGGGTTATGTGGAATGGATGAAGAAAAGAAAACCCTAGCTTTTAAACAAAAGGTGTGTTTTGTTTTTTTGATGAAAAGGAAACGGCGCTGTGTACCTTACGTAAAGGAAAAGTAGGTGAAGTAAAATAAAACCCCCCTGCCATTTTGCGTGTCCCATGCGTATCAGATGCACCCAGCCGTATGACAAACGTATCGGCCATTTTATTTAATTTTTTTGAAGTAACTTTAATTCTCAGATACTTTCCTGGGACTTATCAAACACGTATCAGTGTCGGATACGTGTCAGGCACTGATACTTTGGCATTTTTGGAGTATCGGGGGCTTCCTAGATAATGCTTGTAGTTTGATGAGAGTTTGTAATGTGTATTATTCCAAAAAAGAGAGCGAGACTGCAATGCTTCTTTTGACGTGGTTTGCAATTTGCATTGTTGGATTCTGACCTTTTTTGGGAAAATTTGTTGAGAATGGTGTAGAAGTTCTGGGAGCCAAACATTCAAACCTTGTTTTAAAAATTTATTAGCAGTTTAAAATTTTCACAGGAAGTTAATTTTGTTATAAGTTGGCGAAACTGCTCCGGAAGTTTTTAATAGTTAGTGATGATGAGTGATACTGAATGCTATCTGACAGAGAAAGGGCTAGATAATGTTTGTTGATATCCTCTGACGTGTCATTGTGTCAAGCATGCTGTAACTATTTTCAGATTATTTGTATTGTATCAATTGCACCTTGAAACAGTTGTTGTAGTTTTTTAATCTTAAACTTTGATTTCCATGTAAAGTTAGTGTTTTTATTTCTCTTATGTTCCTTATGCTATCAATTTGTAGGACCGAGCTAATGAGATATATAAGCGGGTTGAAGATCAGAAATCTAGTAGGGGAAGAAATCAGGATGCATTATTGGCTGCTTGTCTCTACATTGCTTGTCGACAAGAAGACAAGCCACGCACCGTAAAGGGTACGTCCTATGATTCTTTTAACATATAGATGCTTCCTTATACATTTTTCCATGTATACATGAGCTTCCCTGATCCCTGGTGAATTTCTATTAGAAATTTGCTCGATTGCCAATGGAGCCACCAAGAAGGAAATTGGCCGCGCAAAAGAATACATAGTGAAACAACTGGGTTTGGAGAATGGTGGTCAATCTGTTGAAATGGGAACAATTCATGCTGGGGACTTTATGGTGAGTTTTCTTTATTGCTGTGTACTTGTGCAGCACAGCTTTCTACTTCAATCAATGTGTAGTGATTTAACTCATCACATAAATCTTATATTTGTATTATTACTAACCTAATTTCACCTCAAATTTTAGAGACGATTTTGTTCTAATCTTGGTATGAATCATCAAGCTGTTAAAGCTGCTCAGGAATCTGTTCAGAAATCAGAAGAATTTGATATAAGGTAAATTTTTGCTTGACTTTTTTCTGTAGACTTAAAATAATGAAATAGATATTCACTGTCTTGTCATATAGTGCAGCTTCTAAGAGAAAACTTAGTTGGCAAAAGTGAGAACTCTGGGCTGGGTAGGGTTTCTCTGATAAAATGAATTCACCATCCAACAGTATTTGCTTTAGTTTAGGGTTATAGATTTAACCCTAACACAATGTTGTCAAGATCAAGATCCTACCTAAGGATGGGGTGTGGACTTTTAAGATTGTTAAGCTTAAGATTGTTTTTTATTTTTTGGAAACAAAACTTAAGATTGTTACAAGCATCATTAGATGCTACCAAAATGAAAAATTATACTGCACCCACAACTCTAGAATAAAGGCCGGGTGGAATCCTTCAGAAGTGAGAGTGAATGGTTTAGTTTAGTCGTTGATCGGATGGCGCTGACGCTGTCAATGACTTGAGTACATCTCTGCAGGACTGCAGGAGGTTGAGTTTTGAGAGAAAAGGACAACTTTGTAATTTTTGAAATATTTCAACTGAGCTATTCAATCAGCCAGCCTATGAGTTAGAACAGCTTATTTTAAAATTATTATATCTACTGTTAAGTTTGGTGGTGTCTGGTGTGAAATCATATATAATGATGGTTCACCTATTTAGGTTCAATTATTTATCATAAACTTTCAGTCTATTTCACAGCACCTTAATTTTTATGGATTCTTTACATTCTCATAATATTGAGATGTATATTATAATACTATTGTTGACACTAAAATCATTTAATCTGCCAGGAGAAGTCCCATATCAATTGCTGCAGCAGTTATATACATCATTACTCAGCTTTCAGATGATAAAAAACCTCTCAAAGGTCTGTGACAGTTCTTTTAATTTATTTTATTTTTTGAGGGAGGGTCTGTGACAGTTCTTGGAAAACATGAAATATAAACGGGTTGATTGCTTTATTTGCTTGTGAAAGTTGCTTCCCCAATTCCATGGAATTGATGACGTGAATTTTATTTGGTCTTAAATTTGACTTCAAATAAGTTTCTAAAGTGGTGAGAATGTGGATGAATTTTTTATTGGATCCTATATATTGCACCCGGTTCAGCGGCAATAATTGTTTTGAAAACAAGGAACTCTGTTTAAGCAAAAAACATTTGTTGTTTTTTAAACAAATTTTTTAAGATGTTCAAAGGAATGTAAAAAACACTTCAACAGGATTGGAACCGTGGATCTGTCATTTGCAGAAGGACATTTAGCTGCTGCTCCACTGAATTATGTGATCAATTGCCATACGATATATTATACATATACCGAATACTGATGTTACAATTTGTATATATATCTATAAATTTAGAATTTTTGTGAGAACCACATGCCATTGAAAAACTCATCCTCCATATGTATATTTAAGTTATGTTCTTAGCTCTCTTTTATGGTAGCTAATTGCTGAAGTTATTGCATACTTGTACATAACCCATTTCTTTGTTGCAGATATATCAGTTGCTACAGGAGTTGCAGAAGGAACTATTAGGAACTCATACAAGGATCTCTATCCCCATGTTTCAAAGATAATACCAAACTGGTATGCGAAGGAAGAGGATCTGAAGAACCTTTGCAGCCCTTGAAACAAAACAGTACTGGTGATATTAAACAACCTAGATGTCATTGAAAGTTAAAATTGTTGTATTGGATTTATTGAACTTTTGTATACTTTTTGTTTGAAATGAAAGCGTCGCTTAATAACTATAACTATTTTGAAATGAAAGCCTCCTCATTCAAATATTTAGGGGAGACTGGAGAGGTACCATATTCATAGATAAAATCACAAAACTTGCTAGACCTTAATGAAAAGATGATGTTTTCCCATAAAGGTGATGAAAATCATTGGGGCACCTTTGTCCATTTCATTTAATTATACCTCTTTGATATCGATTGGCAACTTTATTTGAACTGCTTTGGGTGCTTACTTTTATTGCAATATAAGGTTGCAATGACCCTCTGGAGAAGATTTTCAACAGTAAAATAGAAGTAGAAGATATAAGAAATGAAGAGGGTAGTATGATTCAATCATCTTATAAAGGAGAGGAGCGTAAACTTTTGTATTAACTATCAGTAGTTTAACGGTCACTGTGTGGTACCTTTTTTAAATATCAAATACTAATTTTTTTTACATATAATTTTTCGCGTTCTCCATTAAATGGTACAGCACAAGGCATATATGACTGATATATCTTGTTAACTGTATTGATTTACACTATGAGTCGATACAAACACAAGTTGTAGGCATGTATCAAATTATGTTTAGTAGTATGTCATTAAATGGGATCTTTTTTTACTGATGTTTTACCATTAAGCATCCATGCGTCTTCATGCCATAGAAGTACATTTAAATGGGATCATTATATGAGCATTTTCTTATTGAAGGACAACAAACACTAATATTTTTTTTTGTCAAAAAAAAAACTAATATTTTTTCTGTTAAGTGGGATCAGAGGTTGTACCAGTAAACATCCATGCGTCTTTCATGTCATAGAAGTACGTATAATGTCAATTATAACGATTTGAAATTGGCCTTTCTTCTCCAACCTCTTCCTCTTCGCCTCCTTTTTTCAAACCCACAGAAATGGATCAAAATGTTTTCCATTTCTAGTTTAATGTAGGTTTCATTAACGAGACATAGCCCTATTAAAGAGTTTAGTGAGTTTCAATGTTTTGTAAACCCTGAAGGGCATATGTTACAAAACTGACTTCTTTTGATTACATTTATAAGCAAAAAACAACTTTTTAGATTCATTGAATTACTAAAGTATAGGTCAAATACATTAGTTATTTAATGAATCTAAAAATAATGAATTACTAAAGTATAGGTCAAATACATTAGTTATTTAATGAATCTAAAAAGCTGTTTTTTGCTTATAAATGTGACCGGAGAGAGTACAATAATCATGTCTCAAAAGTTGTATATCTAAGTTCTTCAAGAATATATAAATTGTGTTATTTTAAATGCAAAAGTTTTACTTTTGAGTTCCTTAATATACATCCTTGGACCCTTAAAAACACATGTTAGAGAACTACATATAACAATGTTAAATATCTTGAGAGAGAGCTTTGCTACTCATTGTGGTTCTACTCGGTTTGGGGACTAGTCTGTCTATGCAGTTAAGCGTAGAGAATACCCAATTACAAAAAATAAATACATGCCATGTACATAAACTAAAATAAGCTTATCCAGGTAGGACCTTGATTTTGGAATAACAGGTTAGCTTACATCCTCACATCACATTCATCTTTGTCACGGGTGTGCTCTTCCAAACGAAGCTACCATAACAAGTACAGGAAAGCAAGCAGAGCAAACAAAAGTCAAATGCCACCAACCTTCTCGAACTTCAAACTTGTTGTGCTGCTAGTTTAATGCTTATTTTCCTGATGTGAGCTTCTACTTCTTTTAATGGAAACTACTCATTTGGTTCTTAATATCTTCTAACAATAACAACTTGTTAAGTTGCAAATAAACTAAAAACAACTAGTATTATTGCAATGGTCCCCCCATGACCAAAATAAGTTGGTAGACTATATTATCAGTTGACTTGGGTATATAACCAAGTATGGAGCTGAAGGTAAAATTACTACCACATCAACAAACTTACATCCCAACTCCATTTCTCATATTTCCTGGTTAACCTTGACATGGCCGAAACTTTTTTATTTAATATTGCAGATTCACTCTTAGGGAAGCTTGCTTCTTATGTTTTTGAACAAGCTTCTCGTGCCTACGATGTGTATGATGATCTCCAAGGAATCAAAGACACTTTGTCAATTGTCAGGGGTGTATTGTTGGATGCCGAGTACAAGAAGGACGGACAACGTGGGCTGCGTGAATGGTTGATACAGATTCAAAAAATCTGCTCTGATGCTGAAGATGTTTTCGAGGAATTTCGTTTGCAAGTCAACCTAAAGCAATCTGTTGAAGATTCTGGCAGCACTAGGAAGAAGGTACGCCACTATATTTCTTCCTCTAGTCCACCTGCTTTCCGTTTTAGGATGGCACGTCAAATTAAAGATATTAGGGGCAGACTGAATAAGGCTGCAAATGATGGAACCGGGTTTAGACTTGAGATAATCAGTGTTGAGCCCGGACTTCCTGTGCGAAGGAGAGAAATGACTCATTCCTATATTGACGCTTTGGATGTAATAGGGAGGGAGAATGACATGGAAGCAATTATCAAGCTTTTGATGCAACCACATCCACAGGGTGATGGTGGTGGCAATAGAAGCCTGTGTGTTGTTCCCATTGTGGGTATTGGAGGCCTGGGAAAGACCACACTTGCAAAATTGGTGTTCAATGATCAGAGGATGGATAAACTTTTCCCGTTAAAATTGTGGGTGTGTGTCTCTAATGATTTTGACCTCAAGAAGATCCTTATTAAAGCCATCAACTCAGTTTCTGCCGCTTCTACTTCAACTGTAGAGAACATAAACCACTATGATGTTGAGCAGCTACAAAGTCATTTGAGAAGTAACCTTTCTGGCAAAAAGTTTTTACTTGTGTTAGACGATATATGGAATGAGGATCGTGTAAAATGGACTGCTTTGAAAGTTTTATTAAATGTTGGCACATCAGGAAGCAAAATCATGGTGACAACACGGAATAACGCAATTGCTTCGATGATGGGCACGGTTCGCTCCTATGTTTTAAAAGGTCTTTCTACAGAGACATGTTTATCTCTGTTTGTCAAATGGGCTTTCAAGGAAGGAGAGGGAGAAAAGTATCCAAATCTAGTCGAGATCGGAAAAGAAATTGTGAAAAAATGCGCTGGGGTTCCACTAGCCGTGAGAACATTAGGAAGTTCCTTGTTTTCAAACTTTGATTTGCACAGGTGGGAATTCGTAAGAGACCATGGGCTATGGAGTTTACGAATGGAGGAAGATGATGTCCTACCAGCGCTACAATTAAGCTATGTTCAAATGCCATCGTATTTGAAGCAATGTTTTTCTTTCTTTTCCCTTTATCCCAAAGGTTTTGTGTTCAATAGTGATGAAATTATAAATCTTTTGGGAGCCCTTGGATTTATTCAACCCCAAAATGGAAGTGAAAAGATAGAGAGGATTGTAAGAAAATGTATGGACGAGTTAAATTCACGATCATTTCTTGAGGATTTCAAAGACTACGGCTACTGTTACAAGTTCAAAGTACATGATTTGATACATGATCTTGCAATATATGTTGCAAGAGAGGACTTGGTAATGGTAAACTCCAAGACTCAAAATATACCAGAGCATGCAAGGCATTTATCATTTCTAGAAAATGTTTCACTTGACCAATCTTTGTTTCCCAAGTCCAAAAGAGTGAGAACTATATTATATCCTGTTCAAGGAGTGGGTCTTCAAAGTGAAAATCTTTTGAATACATGGGTATTAAGATACAAGTACTTACTGTATTTAGATTTAAGTAATTCTTCGTTTGAGACTCTGCCAAACTCAGTTGCCAAATTGAAGCACCTGTGTGTTCTCTATATTCGAGATAACCACCGAATCAAAAGACTTCCTCGTTCTATTTGCAAACTCCAAAGTTTGCAAGTTTTGTCCCTCACTGGATGCATGGAACTTGAAAAATTGCCTGAAGGATTCGAGAAGCTGACAAGCCTTCGACAACTGTATATAACCACAAAACAATCTGTTCTGTCACTGGATGAATTTGCAAGCTTGAATCGTCTTCAAGCTTTGGGTTTATATCATTGTGACAAATTGGAGCTTATGTTCAGCGGGAAACAAGCACAACTCACTTCCCTTGAAGCATTGTATATTCAATCCTGTAAGAGCTTGAATTCTTTACCTCTTCATATTTTCCCAAAATTGCAAAGTCTGTTAGTTGAAGATTGTAACTTGTCGTTGAACAATGAAGGCCCAATCCAGAGATTGAGGATGAAACATCTGCATCTTAAGCGTTTTCCACAGCTTCTGAAACTACCTAGATGGATTGAAGATACAGTAGACACTTTAGAGACCTTGAAAATTCGAAAGTTCGCAAATCTCAAGATTCTTCCTGAATGTCTAACATCAATGACTCATCTCAAGAGCCTCTATATTGATTTGTGTCCCCAACTTTCGAGTCTTCCAAGTGACATACATCGTCTCACTGCACTTGAAGAATTTCGTGTATATCGTTCTCCTGAATTGTGTCGAAAATGTCGGCCAACATCTGGGGAGTTCTGGCCCATGATTGTTCACATCAAGCGAGTTTCCATTGGGAAATATTAATGAAGTCATCGTTGTTGATGGCAAACATGTTAGGGTCTGTTTATTCATAAATTGTTTCTTTTGTTTGTATATCATTTCAAATAAATAAATAGAAGCTTGTTGTATCTCCTAAACCATTTTCTGTTTGAAAACATGTGATTAAAGCTGAAATATGATATTTAGATTTGATATTATCATGATGTTGTATGACCTTATTAACACTGAACTAGAGGTTATTATCAACCATGATGACTCCTAATCACACTTAGTTTAACAAGGCTGTGCTGTATAAAGTTTGCCGTGTAGAATGATTGTTGGTTGGTTATTTCCATTAGTAATTGCTAGTTCTGTTAATTCAAATCTTCAAGTAATACTAGAACTTTTCTTTAACTTGAATTACCTCTTTCTGTAGGTTTTCTTTTCATCAATAGAATAGTTCACCGATCTCCAATATTAACAATGTGTGAAATTTCGTAGTGTTGTATTATACGGTTTCATGAAGAAAAAAAACCATATGTTTGATATATCTGTAAAAGAATTTTTCAGTAACACCTTTGTGTACTTAATATTTTTTTTGTACTTTAAACTTGTTGTCCTGTTTAATGCTTATTTTACTGATGCGACCTTGTACTCTTTGATTCTATTATTATGTGAAAGTTTTTTTTTTCCTTATACTTGTATCTCTTGAGGGAGAGTTTTGTCATCCGTTGCGGTCCAACATGCCTCAAGAGATTAGTCTCTGAGTTGTGCGCAGAGATACCTAGTTCACACCCAAAAGTGATGTTTGATTATTCTAATACATTTGTAGTGGACATATACATTCTTAACTCACTAAAATTCCCTCTAAGGATGGTAGATGCTTCCTTAATCAGCTAATGTGTCTCACAACAGACATAAAATGTACTTTCTCAAATAACAAAATATAAGTAGATGCATCCTAATTTACCCTGCTAATTGTGAATGCAAGATCTAGTATCATCATGGGTATCATGCTTATAAACTGGAGATAACCTTTAAAATCTACACGAGACTGATTGCTTACGTTCTTTAGTGAGGATTGATGTTATTGTTTGATCCAGGAAGGAGATGACTCTACCGCCATAAAGATTCCTATACCGAATATTGTGCAATGGTGCTGATTGTAGTGTGATGCACTTCTTAAGGTTTAGACATTTTGTTGGAAGGAGGAATGGGGAAAAGTAAAAGTTCAACGGTAATCTGAAATGACTTGATAATTTTTTTTCCCAACAATCA
>Ga0209282_1000469_pt1 | contig 19731 bp, 12 predicted proteins | sample Mtrugardesep15_FD_187529 | JGI IMG/M metagenome (GOLD analysis project Ga0209282, IMG submission 187529) | Root nodule microbial communities of legume samples collected from California, USA - M. trunc garden sep15 (SPAdes) (version 2) | ecosystem: Host-associated > Plants > Roots > Nodule...
GTCAAACATATATTGAAGTGATGTTTTTCTAAAATCGTGATAGTATTTTAGTAAAATTATTATCTTTTTTGTTTTTCAGACTTCTTAGAATATAAACCATTTATTAAATTATTATACTCTCCCTCAGCACTTATTATAGAAATCTCTAACAAATATCACATCTATTAAGAAAAGTTGTTAATTTTTTATATTTTCATACAAATTGTTAATATAACAAGTGATGTATTTGAAAAATGAGTAATAAATATATTTTCAAATTTGCATAATGTCTTATTTTTAAGGACAAACTAATTTTTATAGATGGTCTTAGAAATAGAGACGGATAGAGTAATTGATTTAGTTTGATATTTTTTTTTGAATTAATAATAAAGTCAATCAATTTAATATTTGTTGAGACAGTATTAATTATAAAAAAAAATTGTTAATTAAATTTTCAATGTAGAGTAACATATGAGATATTTTCATCAAGTTGAACTTTATATTTTTCCAGCCACATATTTACATACATCACCCTATAAATATTGGATTTATGCTTGTACATTTAAAAAACTAAAAAATTTAGGTGACCAACTAACAAAATTTATTAGCGCAGATATCATTTATCACTCACTTTGGCATGAGATAATTCTCTATCAGTAGTTGACACTTCATTTATCACTCAACAACAATGTTACCTCACCTCCTGACTTACCCTCATCCAAAATCCAAATCATAAATCGAAAACATGATTAATTAATATAAATATGTTGCAAAACTTTCACAAAATTAATGCAAAACTAATCTGTAACTAAATGGCCTCTAAACCCCTTTCCATTACTTTTCTCATTCTCATGTTTTTCTCAATAACCCTCACACTCTTTGTACTTTCAATGAAGCCCAAAGGAGTCACCAACAACATATTCCAATTGGACAAAAGAAAGCCACCTTGGTTTAATGTCATAGAAAAAAACATTAATAACAAGAGGATTAAGGTAGGTGTAGTTAATATTAATCCAAGATTGAAATTTGATGATATTAGTATTTATGAACAACTAGATGCACTTTATCCACATGTAGAAACAGTGTCTATTGATTTTGATCATGTTGATGAGAATTTGAAATGGAAAGACTTATTCCCAACATGGATTGATGAAGATGAGAAATATGGTCATCCAAAGTGCAATGATTTGCCAATGCCAATTTGGGAGAGTTATAGAGATGTGAATGTGGTAATTGCAAGAGTTCCATGTGAGAAAGGGATTAAGGATGTTTTCAGGTTGCAAGTTAATTTGGTGGTGGCTAATTTGGTAGTGGAAAGTGGATGGGTGATTGAGTTGGATTCTTATCAACCTGTTTATGTTGTGTTTATTGGTCCATGCAGTCCTATGATTGAAATTTTCAGATGTGATGATTTATTGTTTCATGAATCAGATGAGTATTGGGTGTATAAGCCTGATTTGGTGAACCTTAGACACAAAATGCTTATGCCTGTTGGTACTTGTCAGCTTGCTCCAGGTTATGCTGAAAAAGGTAGGTTTTATTAATTTGTATGTTATAAAATCAATCATTGAAATCACATTTAATTTGGTGTAATTTCCTCTAAAAATTATGAATATTAGAAAAGGAGTAACATATTTTGGTGATATGTATATTCTGTACAGGTAAAGAGGTGTGGAGAGGCAAGTATATATCACAATCACCAACAATATTGAAGTACAATTACACCGTACATGTCCCAAAACTAGCTTATGTGACAGTTCTTCACTCATCAGAAGCTTATGTTTGCGGCGCAATAGCTCTAGCACAAAGCATCCACAGAAACAATAACAACAGCTACACAATAGACCTACTCCTCCTTGCCGATGACTCAATTGGTCACAAGTCCATAGAGGGTCTAAAATCCGCAGGATGGAAGATCAAACGCATTCAACGAATCTTAAATCCATTTGCGAAAAAAGGTACATATAACGAGTGGAACTATAGTAAGCTACGAATATGGCAACTCACAATGTATGACAAAATCATCTTCCTAGATTCTGATCTTCTAGTACTAAAAAATATTGATCATTTATACGCATACCCTCAATTATCGGCTGCTCCTAACGACTTCACACTTTTTAATTCGGGGTTGATGGTCATTGAGCCTTCCATGTGCATGTTTGAGGAGTTGATGAACAAGACTTTGAAGGTGAAACCTCATAATGGAGGTGACCAAGGTTTTTTGAACGAGGTATTCACTTGGTGGCATAGGTTGCCAACAAAAGTTAATTATTTAAAAACTTTTGAAGGAAATAATAATAGTAATGATAATGAGATTGTTCATGAGGATTTATATGTGATGCATTACTTGGGTTTGAAGCCATGGATGTGTTATAGAGATTATGATTGTAATTGGGACATGAAAGAATTACATGTTTTTGCGAGTGATTTGGCTCACAAAATGTGGTGGAAGGTTTATGATACTATGCCACAAGAGTTGCAAACCTATTGTGGGCTTACACAAAGGATGGATGAGAGGATATTGCAACGTAGAAAAAGAGCAAGAAATGCTAATTTGAGTGATGGACATTTGAAGATTGAGGTTAAGGATCCTAGAAGAAAGCGTTATTATAATGTGAATTAGAGAATTTAGAAGCCTAACTTTATATGGCCATTTTATGTCCAGTTTTTGTTGTTGTAAGAAAATAGTAATGCATTGCGAGAAACAAATACTAATGTGGCTAAGTTTTAGTTCAATTGGTAAAATGATTTTGAGTGTTTTATCAAGTATTTGTGTGTTTTCTATTATCATAAATATAAAGTATAATATATGAAATTAAGAGTGATGGAAATAATATTAATTAAAGTTATAATTGAAAAAAGTAATTAATATTATATTAAAAATGAAATAGATCAATTATTTTGAATTTTTTTATGAATGAAAACAGATTAAGTAATATTTATTTATTTCTAAATGAATGATTGAAAAATAGGTTATTATAGACTTTTTTTTTTTTACGGTATAGCCAATGAAAAGAATTACACAGTTAGAATTAGATCAAAAGATAAATACGTTAAGAGAGCAGTTGTAACCCTTAGAACTTTGGAAGTTTAGTTCATTTATGTATATCTAATTTTTAAGCATAAATAATTTATCTTTTGTCGTAAAGTTAGTATTATTTTATTTTATAGAAGTTTATAGTACAGTACTACTATTTTTCTATCCTTATGTGGTTGAAAATAGGTAAGAATCCAATAAAAGTTAACAGCTGTATCGCAAATGCAAACTCGTCTATTTTTATACCACCAAAATAAATTTGCAAAATAAATTTTTTAGTTGCAAACTCGTCTGTAATAAGAATCTGACAATTTACACAAAACAAGCTGTTTGTATAAATTTCTTTAAAAAATAACCAACAATAATTTTAGAAAAAATTATACTAATAGAGGGTAAATTAAAATCATTACTTAATAACTAAGCAATTTAAAAAAAAAAACAAAGCAATTGAGTTTAAGTGGTAAATGATTTTCATTAAGAACTGGAATTTGATTTCTAGTGGAACAATTCTTTGTCAGATTATTCTTACCTCATGATTCAATTTCTTTCTTATAGGAACTAAAAGGTTAACGCTAAAAAAAATTCAAACCTTAATAGATGTTTGGTTTCATTTTGAGATTTCTTAGAAGTGTTTTTTTAAGTGATCACAAAAAAATGTTTTGTAAAAAATGTTTTGTAAGTGTCAAAAACAATTCCAACTCTATAAAATATGACATTTTGTTGAGAAATTAATTTTGAGGCTAAATACAATTCCAATTCTAAAAATAATCAAAACATACAAATTACTCCCTCCGGTTCTTAATATAAGAACATTTTAAAAAAAGTTTTGGTCCAATTTATAAGAAAATGTCATAATTTTTAAGGTGTAGTTATTATTTAAAAGACTTTTTTATCCTTCATTTAATGATTGTCTTTTTAATATTAGTGAATGTATTTAATGTTTCACAACATTCTATAAGGGCATGTTTGTAAAAATTAAAAAGTTATAAGAATCAATGATAGTATTGATTTTGATGTTTTTTTGGTTTTTCTTAGTATAATAAGGACCGAAGTATTTATATAAAACAAAGAACTTTAATGCTTTCATTTTAGACAAAATCAATTAACTTAAAATCAATTCTTACATGCATAAACAAGAGAAGTGTTATTTGAACAATCAATTTGATGACAACTTGTTTGACAACCACAATTTACAAAGAAAAAATAGTATTGACATGAAAAATAGAGAGATAAAGTAGGAAATAATATGAGTATGAAAAATTCAAATTACATTTCTCCATAAAATAAACAAACATACACTTAAACTAGAATTTGGAATTTCAAGTAAAAACAAAGAAGGCAGTAAAGTGAAGCAATCTAGTAGCTGATTTAATATTATTAACAGTATGGTACTAAACCTATAACCTATGTGGGCAACATTGTATTGTCAGAGACAAAATCCACGTGACTCTTCTTACACCAAAATCAAATTTGATCTCTGTCTCTTTTCAATCTATCTAGCGCTAGCATACCGACACAAACATTAATCATATCTACCTACAAGTCGTGGTCACCAACTAAATTAGAAACACTCAAGTCACACACTAAGCCAATAACAAAAGATAAGAAAAGAAGAACAAAAACCTTATTTGCATTGTTCATGAACCAATAACAAGTGTTTGTGTTAGATTTTCCATTCCATTGTAATAAAGTTATGGCTACATCACAAGGAAAAACAATACTAGATTCTGGTTGGTTTGCAGCTAGGTTCAATGATGTTCATTTCACTGGTACTCAGCTTACAACTACTAACCCTCCTTCTGGTCCCACTTTACCATGGATGGAAGCTCAAGTGCCTGGCACGTGCGTATTCTCTCTGTTGCTGCAACATGCAATGCTGCATCATTTGTTAAATCTTGCTTATTGTTTATTGATTGAGATTAAGTGGTGTTCTATATTGATTTGATTTTGGCAGTGTTCTTGCAACATTGGTGAAGAATAAAGTTGTGCCGGATCCATTTTATGGATTGGGAAATGAGGCTATTTTGGATATTGCTGATGCTGGAAGAGATTATTATACTTTTTGGTTCTTTACAACTTTTCAATGTAAATTGGTAGGATTTCTGTTCTCTCTTATTAACATTTTGTTTTGATTGGATTTCATTAGTTTTGCTCAGCGTGGTTTTGATTTCAAATATGATGCTTTGAAAGTCCGTTGAATTGGATTGATTTTTTAATATAGAGAAACTGTTTTATATCAAAATGTGGTTTATGGTTTGATGGTTTTTTTCTTTCAAACTATGGTGGATGCTGCTAATTACTTGACCCTTTGCAGTCTAAAAATCAGCATTGTGATCTGAACTTCCGCGGAATAAATTACTCTGCCGATGTTTATTTGAACGGGCACAAAATGGTACTCCCGAAAGGAATGTTTCGGAGGCATTCTCTTGATGTTACTAATATTCTTCATCCAGATGGTAATAACCTGCTTGCTGTTCTCGTTCACCCTCCGGATCATCCTGGGAGTATACCCCCTCAGGGAGGACAAGGAGGAGATCATGAGGTAAGCAATTAAATTGATAGTCCAATCCATTAACATTCGTTTATGTGAAATGAATGTATTGTATATCAATGAAAATCATTGATGACTTCTGAGATCTGTCATTCCTGTTTTTTCTTCCAATTGTGTAGATAGGGAAGGATGTGGCTACACAATACGTTCAAGGTTGGGATTGGATGGCTCCTATAAGGTGACATTGCTATAGCTTTTATGGTGATATATTAGCATTCTAGCAATCTCCTAATCATTCTAATATCAGCTATGAATCAAAGAATTTGATATTTGTAAGTAAATAAATAACTACGATGCAGATGCTTACTCCTCTGCCTGACAACATGTAGAAAATTTTACTTTTTCATTAATTTTCACTCTCAATAAAAATTGATGTGAAGGAGGACATGATGTTTAGACTGGAAAAGCAAAATAAGGCATCAAATAAGCAGAAGCGTGCATTATTACCAGTATATCATATCAGACTAATATTTCTTTAGTATTTGTTGTTTATATTTCCTTTTCTGACTTGACTATGCCCTTCAATGCACAAAAAAGAAAAAAGAAAATGAAACAAAATATAGTGCATTTTGGGCATTGTTTGTTTAGTTTCTGAATAAAAAGAAATATAAGGAAACTTTATCAATAACTGATGCACGTATTGGATTTGATTGCAGAGATAGGAATACAGGAATCTGGGATGAGGTTTCCATTTTTATCAGTGGGGTAAGTTGCATGAACTACTTTAGTCCTTCCAAATTATCTAGTTTTTTTTTTCTTCTATAAACCATTTGGACTGATTTCAAAGTCTTTCTTTCCTCTTCCTCATCCTTATCTTTTCAATTTACTTGTCATCTGTTCTTATGTAATTCATGATTAAACATTACCAATGTGTTACCATTACGAGACATAAGTTGGGAACTGTTATATGTGAAAAATAAAACCAGAATATTATAAGGACATAAGAAAACCATCCGAGTTGCTTTATTACTTGTGCTTTCAATTCATTCCATAAATTTTAAAATTTTGAACAGCCATTAATATATTTATAGTTGATGATACTTCCAGAAGTTCATTGGTACGATGATTCTGGTGTCTGTGTTTGGTGCAGCCAGTAAAAATAATCGATCCCCACTTGGTGTCATCGTTTTTTGACAATTATAAGAGAGTATATTTGCATGCCACAACTGAGTTAGAAAACCGAAGCTCGTGGACTGCTGAATGCTCTTTGAGTATCCATGTCACAACAGAACTTGAGGGGAGCATTCACTTGGTAGAGCAGCTTCAAACTCAAAATGTTTCAGTTCCAGCAAAATCACGGGTGCAATATACATTTCCCGAGGTCAGTGGCAACATTTATTCTGCTAAACACCTTGATCCACCGTCTAAATGCAACCTACTTTTAAAAACAGGACAAGAACTTTATTGTTAATTTAGTTTTATAAAAAAAAAAAGTTGTACCGAGTAAGAAACTTTAATTTCTTAGCTTCCTGTCTTGGTGTATTTATCATCTGTTGGTTTCATGATTTGTACTTGGACTGCTTTTGTGAAAACTTGTCTGTATTGTTTATGCCACATTTCTTTTCACTTGTTTCCATATGTTGAGAAAATGTGCAATCCTGGACTGAGTATTTTGTATCTTCGTTTTACTATTGATCCTACTAACTTGTGTAATTAGGGGTTTAAGATTTAACTCTTACTTTCAAGTTGTCTGCATTGACAGCTTTTTTTTTACAAGCCTGATTTATGGTGGCCCAATGGAATGGGAAAGCAATATTTGTATAATGTTGTTATCGATATTGCTGTTAAAGGATTTGGTGAGTCTGATTCGTGGAGTCATTACTTTGGATTCCGCAAAATTGAGAGCCATGTTGATGATGCCACAGGTGGAAGGTATGGTGTTTCGTAATATTCAACTTTTTCCTCACTAAAATTCAAGCTTTAAACTGTTTTCCTGCATGTATTTTGTTTCATAGGTTGTTCAAAGTCAATGGGGAACCAATTTTTATACGTGGGGGTAACTGGATATTGTCTGATGGCCTACTTCGACTTTCAAAGAAGAGATATAGCACAGATATCAAGTTTCACGCAGATATGAATTTTAACATGATTCGTTGCTGGGGTGGTGGACTGGCTGAAAGGCCAGAGTTTTATCATTATTGTGACTATTATGGTCTTCTGGTACTATGCTCCGACTCTTGCTTATATGTGCTGCTTAATACTGTTTTCCTTGTTATAATTTGTTTTGTGTTTACTGCATAATGCTCATGAAGTTCAATTGTGTTTCATGATTTTTCCTGATTTTAATCTTATAGGTATGGCAAGAGTTCTGGATTACCGGGGATGTTGATGGACGCGGTGACCCGGTATCAAATCCACAAGGTCCACTAGACCATGACCTTTTCTTGTTTTGTGCAAGAGACACTATCAAGCTTCTTAGAAACCATCCCAGTCTTGCCCTCTGGGTGGGTGGAAATGAACAAACGCCACCCCATGATATAAACGATGCTTTGAAAAACGATCTGAAACTTCATCCTTATTTCGAACATGTCGAAGATAAAGGAAAACATGTGGGGGGCTTATCCCTGAAGTTGGGGGATCCTAGCCAGTATCTTGACGGCACCCGGATTTATATAGAAGGGTCACTATGGAGTGGGTTTGCAGATGGGAAGGGAGGCTTCACCGATGGACCTTATGAAATTCAAAATCCTGAAGATTTCTTCAAGGATAGTTTTTACAAACATGGATTCAACCCTGAAGTTGGTTCTGTAGGAATTCCGGTTGCTGCTACCATAAGAGCAACAATGCCTTCAGAAGGATGGCAGATACCTCTGTTTAAGAAAGATTCAAATGGATATGTAGAAGAAGTTCCAAATCCTATATGGAAATACCATAAATACATTCCGTATTCAAAGCCAACCAAGGTTCATGATCAGCTTCAGCTTTATGGTGCTGTAAAAGATCTTGATGATTTTTGTTTGAAGGTAATAGAAAAGAAAACTCTATCCAGGATGTTACTCGTGATGCATTTTAAGTGCTCCTAAATTTGATGTCCTATTGTTGATTTGTATGGTTTTTTATACTCTTATCTTAGGCTCAACTTGCAAACTTCATACAATATAGAGCCCTTTTGGAAGGATGGACTTCTCGCATGTGGAGCAAATATACAGGTGTATTGATTTGGAAGACACAAAATCCTTGGACTGGTCTGAGAGGTCAATTTTATGATCATCTACATGACCAAACAGCAGGTTTCTATGGTTGTCGATGTGCTGCTGAGCCAATTCATGTACAGCTTAATTTGGCTACATATTTTGTAGAGGTTAGTGTCTGAATTAAACTTCTACTTTTATGAGTTGGGATGAAATTACAGACATCATTGTATGCTATGAATGAAATATATTTCACTCTTCATAACGTAAAAACTAAGACAGAACGATTACGAGTATATTGAAGTGAATATTGAAATAATCACAATTTTCTGTGTGCAATCATTTTTTATGTGATCAGGTTATTAGTTTCTTGAAAGCTTTGTATAATTTGATTTTTTCTTTCTTTCTTAAAACAGGTTATTAATACTACATCTGAAGAATTGTCTAATGTAGCTGTTGAAGTTTCAGTATGGGATCTTGAAGGAACATCTCCATATTACAAAACACATGAAAATATCTCTTTCTTGCCCAAAAAAGTAACACCTATTGCTGAGATGAAGTATCCAAAGTCGAAAAATCCTAAGCCGGTCTACTTTCTTCTTCTGAAACTGTACAACAAGTCAGACAATAGAATTTTATCTAGAAACTTTTATTGGTTGCATCTTCCTGGTGGAGATTACAAGTTATTGGAGCCATATAGGAAGAAGAAAATACCTCTCAAGATAACATCCGAGGTTTTCATTGAAGGATCCACATACAAACTCCAAATGCATGTGCACAACACATCTAAAACACCGGACTCTAAAAGTTTAACATCTAAACGCGGTTCAACAGATACACTAAGGGATAATCGCTTTGTTACAAACTCACTGGAAGCTGCACACAACGGGGCAGGAAAAGAACAAGAAGTCGGTTGGTTTACGAAGATACACAAGCACTTTGCTGGGAAGAGTGATAGTTTGAAGGTTTCTGAAATTAATGGACATGATATAGGCGTTGCTTTCTTTCTACATTTTTCTGTTCATGCTTCAAGTAGGGACCACAAAGAGGGAGAAGACACAAGAATTCTCCCGGTTCACTACTCAGATAACTATTTTTCACTGGTGCCTGGAGAGACCACGACTATTAAAATATCTTTTGAGGCTCCTCAGGGTGTCGCACCTCGAGTGACTCTGAATGGCTGGAATTACCATGGACAAACCATTCACGAGGCTCTTTAGGGATGTAACAGACAACCTTGATTACTTTAAATGCATCACAGAGAGCTTCATGAGTTTTGTTTCTTTTTAAGTTTTCATATGTCTAGGCCAACATCTCTGGACAAAAAAAAAATTAGTATCTCTGACTATATGTCACAGATAAATAATCCCATGTAATTTTTATGTTTCCATTGTTTTGTTTTTCAATTGGTGGAATAAAAAGGAAGGGTGAGATTTCATACCACGGAACGTTTCCTTTCATTTCTAAAGTATGCTAAAAGCAAGTCTCTTACTTGTGTCCTTCTATATAGTGGAACACGTCACAAGATTAATACGTGCATTATAGTATATGATACAAGCTGTAAGGTTTCTAAAATTAATTTGAAGAAACACAAATTTACATGAATCACGAATGAGAACACATGTGAAAGAGCACCATCAATCAAGAATCGTCACATAGACTTCATGAAACGGTTAACCGAAGAGAAAACGCCAGCCGCTTTGTCAAACAGACTTTGTCCTTGCTCTGATTTCTGTTCTTCGTTGTTGCCAAATAACATCTGCGCAACATAAGCAGTATATGAATGCCAAGTGACCTAGCAAATTTGCTGTGGATGTTTCTATTTATTAAAAAAAGGAGGAATCATGGCTATCCCAACTATAACCATATATACATAGAAAATGGTTTTATAAGTAATATCTAGCAAGGTATTAAAGATGAAGCTACTAACCTCAATATCTTCAGTATCAGGACGGTTGGCATATTCTTTTGCAAGCAAATATCTATTTGGCCTATCCTTGTCATCACCGAACACTTTCCACAATCTGAAACCAGAAAATAGACAAGAGATAATAGATGGTTTGAGCTTTACAATTTATATTTCATGCAGACAATTATCGCAAGTCAAAATCATTTACAGACGGTCACGGTCCAACAATGTGTGAATTTCACGGATTTAATCCACTTTTAAATCCAAAAGTGGTTTTTCTTATGGCTTGTTTTTGGGTGATCTAGGGTTATACTATGCAGAGTTAACCATGGATGCAGACTAATGCAGAGTTAACCTGGATGCAGACTATCTGAAAATTAGGAGCAAGGATTGTTTGTTATTCATGTATATAATAATCCTTATGGGAGAGGAAAAAGGCCTTACTCGGGATAGCACCGAAATACTGCACCAAATGGCATAGGTCGCATATGATAGACAGTTGTAAAAGTGCTGTACATCAAATGATATAAGTTAGTAGTCTGGATTAATCAGAATAAACCAATTATTCAAAATAAAATGTATTCAAAAAGCATAAGAAATTAATTCTTATTCAATGAACAATAAGTTACTAACTTGAAGTGAACCTCAGAATTTATCTATTGCTAGCTACTCTGTTATATAACTTAAAATGACGTAAACAAATGTATGATTGTCCGAAAAGAGAAGAAATAACAAAAACAAATGCATGATTGTCAGAAATTTAGGAAGTAAATGATACCATTATGCACCTGGTTAACAGTTGAAAAACTATAAACCTACCCAAACGTGCATTTGCAACTTGAAACCAAACATATCTCAAGTCTTTTGGAAAGCATACCTTAAAAAGTACTGCCTTAACTGCCGTACATTATATCCAACCCCGACATCTTTGCTATACAGGCGTGGATTCCACATGATAAGGGGCCTTGGCTGCAAATATATGAATAGTTTGTATGAAGATTATAAATATTAAAACACAATGATGCATGGAAATTTCTAAATTTGATGCAAAGTGAATAACTTGCAGTCTATCTTGCTCTCAAGAATGACAAATATGAGAAATATCATTAGTTCTGAAACCCTTGTCAATTATATTTTTTTAGCTCTATTCTTATGTGGGTCACTGAATTAGAATCTAGTGAATAGAATCAATCACACATATAAAAAGCTTTCACATTTCTATCATGATGAGGAAATTCCATCAAGTTGTCACATGGCTGTTTAAATTTCAGATATCACAAGAATCTCTTAACAGAAAATGATTCCATTAAAGATAGAACAGAGCTCAGAGATTTACTGGATCATCAGAGAGAGTAGATGCAATTTTCTCTACATATTCTAACATCTGATGATCAGGAACAATCATAACCACCATCTCATCACCACTGTCTACAAGCTTTCGATCACTTAAGCTGGAAAAACCAAATAAATAACAGTACATGTTATAACTATATCATGACAATAAATACAATGCAAATTAATATATACTCAACAGAATTGCATCAGCATGGCCATCAAATTCACAATGAAATGAAATGAAAAAGTAAGAATTCAGTGGCTAGAAGTATAGTCCACAACTATTTTGTCAGAGTAAACAACGAAAGAAAACATAAAGCATTAAATCAATGTGGTGGCAGTCACCTTGCAAAACTAAACAAAGCATCTTTCCACCGATATTTTAGAAGAGCTGCAGCACCGGCATCTGGAAATACAGCTTTAACTTTCTAACAATCAAAGTTATGAAACTTAGCAATTGAGTTTCAACTTAGACAAATATATGTATTAACATACGCATCATAAAACCAAATTATCTCTTATTACCCCTAATTTTAATTGTAATTCTTTAGTGTTAGGGGTGTATTTTTAATATTAGAGCGGGGCTTCCAATTTGATTGGGACGACCGTGCACACGCCACTAACCTGACATTTAGTTTCTTGAATAAGTGTATCCAAGAAAAGCTTTGACAATTCCCAGAGCTCCAACTGTGCGCCTTCATCGTCTAAAAATTCGAGTTGAGGAATTAAAAGTTCAACCTGTAATTAAGATGGTTAAAAATAGAGTGGAAGCGGCATGGAAGGAAGCAATTGGATTGGAACATACGATGGCTCTCATCCCTCCTGCAGATACAAATGATGCGGTAGCCTGACTTGATTGTATCACAGCACCCTCCAAGTCTGGAGGTAAGCAACTGAAATGGAACAAAACAGTTACATGTATATAAATATTAGTAAAATTGTAAAGTAGTCGTAGTAGTAGTAATACCTGTCGGTTTCGTCTTTATCTTGTGTAATGATAGTTTCTAGAGAGGATGAAGGAGGTTCAGGGTCTTGAGAAGGTTCACCTTGGAATTTCTCAAACTTGGCGCCAAGTTTGGAGATGGAGGTGGAAGAGCGAAGGAAATTTCCATTGGAAAATTGAGGATGGGAAAAGGCAGTGGGTGAGAGTGTTGTTGAGTGGAACTGGATGTTGCAGCAAGTTAAGCTCCGACAACTCATTTTCTGATTCTTACCCCCAACAAACAAAGGCCATGGATAATTTTTATTCAATAATATAATATACTTTTTTTTTCTTTCGTATAAATATTTATTCTTTTTGAAAGAATTTTCTTACAGTACATGTAAACGAAGTCATTTAAAAAAAAATATATCAATAATCAAATTAGAAGGACGATCCCAGTCAAATGAATAAACGAAATCGACATCTTCCTTAGCCATAAAGTCAACACATATATTTTGCTATTTTAGAATGTGAACTAAATTGATAGTCTTTTGGTGCAAGACTTTCGAGATTTCAAGTAACACAGAGTCGTATACATGCAAACTTGCATTTTCGACATTGTGGATAAGGTCTACCACTTCCAAACAATCATCCTCGAAGATAATGTTTGTATAGTTGAATCATAATAAGTTGCAATCTCAAATTGAATAGCACATAATTCAACCAAGAGTGTATCACCATCATTCCTAAACTGAGAGAACCTTGTTATCCAATTGTCATCGAGATAACAAACTATTCAACCAACGTTTAGACAAAATTTGTGTTCAAGAAAATTGTCATCCACGTTAAGTTTGATAAAAATTGTCATCCATATTAAGTTTGACGAGACCCTCAAGAGATGGTTTTCATTGCGCTAAAATTCGGTCCATAGATGTATTATAACGCACATGTCGGCAACAAGTAATGAATCTTCCTCGCCACTTCATGAATATGCTAAGGTTGTTCTTCGAAAATATTATTAGTTCCCTAACACCAAGCCTGCTATAAACCTGCAAGAAATAAGGGCGGTAAAAAATCACATGTCATTTGCTTAACCCAAATTGTGGCATTGTTAGAGAGAAGAAGTTTATTTGTCCTCTCATTCCTAAGCGAAGCGATAGCTTCTTGAAATGAGGGTAATCACATAAGGAGTTTAAGTGGTCTTCCATAAGGGATGAGCAACGGGTAGCTGTCATGTTGCAGTAGTGTTGATTGTCGACGACATTTGTTGGAAGAGCGTTATGTGAACAAAGCCAAATCCATCTCATATTACAGTTAGGATCCCAACCTTTTTGTTGTTTGACAAGCCAAAAGTAATCACTTGAACAAATATAAATCCATAGTTGTACAAGTTTCCAAGTCCACTCATCATTCAGGGGAGTATCCAAAACTGAAAGGTGTTATTTGTTGAGTAGCTTGAACAAGATCACATGACATCATCATTACCAAGTTTTGTAAGTCTCACCCACCATCCTTACACACGGAGTTCAATTTAAGCTTTGTATCACATATATTCACAAAGTGTATCAATTGACACAAGGGCTAAGTTTGGTCTATTCTCATGCCAAAATGAAGTTCAACCAACCCTATACGCACCTTTTGGCGTATACCCATGAGCAAAATTGCATTTAATTTAATCCAACTAAGTTGATTTGGAAAATAAAAATAAAAATGCCAACAACAACAACAAAGAATCAAATAAAAACAGCACATAATCCAACTTGGAACATCCTAGGTCACGAGATCTAAATAAAAACTACAAAGGACAACTTCTCATTCTTTAACTACATTCCCACATACAATATACTTTTTAAAATTTGAAATTTAACCTCTATATATTTTCACTAAAATTTAGGGTTTTGTTGGAAACAAAATAGTAAAATAAAACAAGATAGGGTAATTTAATCTACAGAAAATGTTGGGGGTGTGAGTATATATGTGAGGTTTGAATAACAACTCCCGTTTATACATAGCCAAACGCCCCGAGTCCGATACATGATTAAGGCTCCATACCCGATAGAGAAGTTGAAATTCGCTGTCCACGCTCCTGTCGAATTTAATTGAATATAGCCGTTACAAACTAATTCCTTTCAAACCTTGTTACCACAATTCAAACTCACAAACTTTGTAATCACACACAATTCAAGAAGAGTTACTTCACATCTTCACCACCAAACAAAAAAACAAAAACACTGTTTCTCTTCTCTGAGAAAATTTTCACAATTCTTCGCTATTTTATCTTTCAGAAACACCATGGAAATGAACGGTACGTTAATTTACTCTTTTCTCCCCACACAATTCATTCTTTAATTTTCACTGATTTTTTGATACAAATCATCGTTTCTTGTAGATCAAAGCGTTCAAATTCAAATGCTCGCTGAGAAATTTCAACTCTTTGTTCGTGATTGCGAACTCAAGCAATCCCCAAATGCTATCCCTTCTGGTAAGTTCTTGATTCAGTTCTTTTTAATTCAATTATCATTCATAAACCCTAATTAATAATCATTGCTACATTTTATGATTAATTGATGTTATTTTAAATATAATCAGATAATGATGAATCAAAGAAAGTAATTGAAAACTCTGATTCAGTGGATGAAAACAGTATGTCTAATGGAATTCATGAGAATTCATCGGATCTGGGTCATACACTTCCCATTTTGAAGAAAGTCTTTGATTTGAGTACCAAAGTTCAGGTAAATAATCATAAGGCAACTTGATCCCGTGTTTTTTTAAAAAAATTCAGTGAACTTATCGGGGTTTTGTTTTATGTTTTTCACAGTTTTAGTTTATTTTGTGAATTTTTCTTGCATTAGGATTTGAAGAAGGAGCACCTAGCGTTATCTGATCATGTGAAAACCGCGACTGAGTCCTTTACAAGCCTAGAAGTTTTGAACTCTATTCAGCTTCTCGGTATGGTTCTCATTGAAAACTGAAATAAAACTGTCAATTGAATGTTCTTTTTATTGGCTAGTTTGAGTTATAGTATTATAGGTTTTTAGAGTTTTTAATAACTATCGTTATCTAATACTAGGTTCTGAATATGAACTCTTGAAAAGAAAGTATCTGGATGAATCCTCCGAGCGCAAGCGGCTTTATAATGAAATTATCGAAATCAAGGGTAATATAAGGGTTTTCTGCAGATGCAGACCTTTAAGTGAAAGTGAAAAGGCAAACGGGTTTACATCTGTTGTCAATTTCGATTCAACTCTTGAGAATGAGCTTCAAGTCATCTCAGATTCTTCAAAGAAGCCGTTTAAATTTGATCATGTATTTAAGCCAGAAGATAACCAAGGTATAATGGGAGTTACAACTTTTGATATTGTTGCATTGAATTATATTTTTTTCATTCTCGAAGTTGATCAAATGCGTGTATTATTTTATTATGATGCAGAGGCTGTTTTTTCTCAAACTAAACCTATTGCTACATCAGTATTGGATGGTTTTAATGTCTGTATATTTGCTTACGGGCAAACTGGAACCGGTAAAACATTTACAATGGAGGGAACACCGGAAGAGAGGGGTGTTAACTACAGAACACTTGAAGAATTATTTAGGATATCTGAGGAGAGAAAGGGTGTAATGAAGTATGAGTTAAATGTTTGTATGTTGGAGGTTTATAATGAGAAGATAAGAGATCTTCTAGTGGAAAATTCTGCCCAGCCTACTAAGAAGTTAGTCCTTAGTTCTTCTTACTCTAATTGGCATTGTAGTTTTTAGTTCCTTTATTTCTAATTTTAAAATAGATAGCCGTTTCATATGATCTTAATAAAAACAAAATCTGCTGAGAATGCTGATTAGATCTTGCTTTGCTTGATAACGAGTTTGTGAGAAAACGGACAATATTATAGTTTCATTTCCCGGTTCTAAGTATGATGATGTATGACTTGCATTATTATACTTTCGTTTTGATGTATTGTTTCTTGAGAAATATCACTGACGAGGAAAACAAATTTCAACTTAAGATTGGAGATAAAGCAAGCTGCAGAAGGAACACAAGAAGTCCCTGGACTTGTTGAAGCTCGTGTTCATGGAACAGAAGATGTGTGGGAATTGCTCAAGACTGGAAACAGAGTCAGATCTGTTGGATCCACATCTGCTAATGAACTTAGCAGCCGTTCCCATTGGTATGTAATGATTCTTACAGCCAGCCTTGTGACATTTATATATTTTCTATTTTAAATAACTCAATTACTAAATATTCTAACCATATTAAACATTCTCCTTGTGTACATAATTCTTTATCTCAAAACATTGATCTAGGAAGAAGTTATTGCATACTATAGGTAATGAAAATGTGGTGGTTTTTCATGCAGCTTGTTGCGAGTAACAGTCGTCGGGGAGAATTTAATCAATGGCCAGAAAACAAAGAGTCACCTTTGGCTAGTAGACCTAGCAGGTAGCGAGCGTGTGGGAAAAACTGAAGCTGAGGGAGAAAGACTAAAGGAATCTCAATTCATAAACAAGTCTCTTTCGGCACTTGGTGATGTTATTTCTGCCCTTGCATCCAAAGCATCCCACATCCCTTACAGGTAATTTTGTTTTCGATTGTTGAGTACATTCTTGCAGAATGGTCCTTCATGTCATTAACATTTGTATCTTCTGTTTGAGACAGAAACTCGAAGCTCACTCATATACTGCAGAGCTCTTTAGGTGAGGTTTCATTTCAGAATTATAAATGACACGTCCCTTTGTGATTTGAAATGTACTGCTACATCATGTGCTTTATACTGGTAGCTAATAATATTTGTCCTGGGATTGAAATGCAGGAGGAGATTGTAAAACATTAATGTTTGTCCAAGTAAGTCCAAGCTCAGCAGACTTAGGAGAGACCCTTTGTTCACTGAATTTTGCCACTCGTGTCCGTGGAATTGAGAGCGGCCCAGCTCGTAAACAAGTAGACCTGGGTGAGCTGTTCAAGTACAAGCAAATGGTAAGCTAAAGTATAATTGTGCTTTCAATAAGAATAACCATGTTTTTCTTTAACTATTACTAAAACTCAAAGTTTTTGTCATAATAAAAGGCAGAAAAGGCCAAACATGACGAAAAGGAAACAAGGAAATTGCAGGATAGCCTACAAACTTTACAACTCAGACTTGCTGCAAGAGAATACCATTGTAAAAGCCTTCAGGAAAAGGTATAAATGCTAATTTAAAGGTTTCATTTTGCTTCCCATAAGTGAAACTGTTATGTTTACCTTCATATTCATATGTGTATCATACTCATCAACTCTGAAATAATTTTGGCAGGTGCGGGACCTGGAGAATCAAATAGCAGAGGAAAGAAAAACTAGACTAAAGCAAGAAAGTAGATCACTTGCTGCTGTTTCATCTCAACAACCTCCATCGTATAAACACACATCAGCTCATAAAACCATGACAGATAAGAAACCACCACTGAATCCTTCAAATCTGAGAATGCCCCTTAGAAGGATAAGCAATTTCTTGCCTCCACCATCTCCTATACCACCAAAGAGATACACCCATCAAATGAATGGAAAGGAAAATTCTGCCAGAAGGGCTTCAATGACAACAAATACTGAAGTTCTTCAAAGACCAAGAAGCAGGGCTTCCATTGCCATGAGACCACCTGTACAATCAACAACGCAGTTCCTTAAACCAAGGAGGAGGGTCTCAATTGCTACACTCCGTCCTGAGCCAACATCTGAAATTACTACTCCACTCCGTACCTCAACTTCAAGGTTTGCCGGTGGAAGCAGTGTATCAGCAGCCATAAGGAGCCAAAGGGGTCGGTATTCAAATTTGTTCGCCCCATTGCCAGCGATTAGACCAACATCGGTTGATACAACACCAATTTCAGCTAGGGGCAGCAGTAAGTTTATGGGCAGTCCAGTACATGCACAGGGAGGTTCGCGGATGGGTAGGCATCCAACTGCGATTGCACTGCCAAGGAGATCTTTAGTTTGGAGTCCTCTCAGGCTGAGAGAAATGAAAAGCAGCCACCGAAAACCATCACTCTTGCCATCTAAACTGCAATAGACCTTGTTAAGGAGATATCTTTAGTTTGTGGAGTCCTCTCGGGCTGAGAGATGAAAAACAAACACCTGAAAATTATCACTCTTGCCACCTAAACTGCAATAGAGACCTTGTTTTATCAATGCGTGCGTGCATATATTTTGTTCTGACTTATAAATCAATTCATGTTCATTTAACTTTTTTTCTTTATAAATCGAAGGATTTATTTGAAGTAGTTTTATATCTTGTTATGATTTCAATTTCTGAAGATGTATGATATCTGATTCTTTTGTTATTTCAACTCCTGTTTGGGTTGTTGGATCAAATGATGTTAAGAGTATTTATTGATCTGCATATATATTGAAGTGAACCACTTAGGTGTGTAACTATTTTTCATGATATTATGATGTTCTACATATATACAAGATATCCTTCTATAATTTATACACATTCACCCTTCCTAGTTTGGATTAACATTCAAAAGTTAACTTAATTTGTATCAAAGGCTTTTATACTATTGATTTTTAAATTCAAATTCAAAGTATCAATACTTAGTTGTTAGAAGAAATGTTAGTTAGTGAGGAAATTGAAGTATTGTGTCTCTCTTTGATCTTTATGTTCTTCCCACGTTTTTAAGGTTGTAGAAATGGTTGTATGCGCTCTCATCATATCGACCTTCCTCCTCCGCTTACTCCGTCTCCATCGTGGATTGGCAAATCACATACAAGGGAGACATGGTTGCGTGCGGCTGAGTTTATTGGTGTTGTGTGAGTCATTTTTGTCATCTTCCTCCCATTGGTCAAATGTGTTCTCATGACGAGAAGGGGGGTATTTTTTTTTTTTTGTTATTTAG
>Ga0209282_1000471_pt1 | contig 19676 bp, 9 predicted proteins | sample Mtrugardesep15_FD_187529 | JGI IMG/M metagenome (GOLD analysis project Ga0209282, IMG submission 187529) | Root nodule microbial communities of legume samples collected from California, USA - M. trunc garden sep15 (SPAdes) (version 2) | ecosystem: Host-associated > Plants > Roots > Nodule...
GAAAGACTACTCAATTGGAGGGTGAGAAAATGCAGAAAGAGGCTGAAGTTCAGAAACTTATGGAAGAGAATGTGAAGCTGAGTACTTTGCTTGACAAGAAAGAAGCTCAACTTCTGGCATTGAATGAACAATGTAAGATGATGGCCTTAAGCGCTTCAAACATGTAAATGCTATCTGTACTCTAGAAAACTTGTTTGAGGCCGTCTAGTCCTGAAAAAAAAGCATCAATGGAGAGCTCCATAAACATCATGAATGCCTTTTTTTCATTTTCTGGTCTCATTTCTCTATGCCTTTACAGAATTGAATGCGGGAAACATTTTTCCTTGGAATGTAAACTTGGTGTGCTTTCATTCATGAGAAAAACAAAATATAAAATGTCTCTTCACTGTAAACTGAATCATTAAACCTTACATCACGAATAATCCATCAGATGCTAGAGATAAGCCAATGATTTATACTGAGAAATCATTGGTGCTCTTTTAGCAAAAGAAGTAGAGTTTAATGACTTGCACTAACAATGTAAAAAGTGTTTTGATATGCATCATTGGTGCTCTTTTAACAATGTAAAAAGTATTTGTACATGCATCCGAAAAATATATTTTACACAGTTGGTGCATAGTCATTAAACTCAAGTGTTTTGATATGCAACGTGAAATGTGTTTCACTTTAGTCATGGCGTTAAAATATTGTTGAAGATATATTAATGCCTCACAAAATTGAGATGATTTAGATTTTTTATTTTTGACAAAGAGATGATTTAGACTTTGAGCTTATAAAATACTAGTATTAGATTTCTCTTAGATCATCAAGATTGCTCATTATGTTGAATTGAAAAGGGTTTTGCTAACAAGCGTCCTAAATATACTTTTTAAGGATTGTTAATTAAGAAAATGTTTATTGAAAAAGTCAATTGGTTCGATTTTTAATGCATTGAATTCATCGATTTCTATAAAAACTTGCTATTTAAGGTGGTTAAAGAATGTCTTTAATGTATTCGTTAGCATTTTCCTTTTGAGTATATATGTCCTTAGGCAAAAATTACAAGTTACAGTTTCAATTTATAATCAATTTTAGTTGCAAAATAACTTCTATTCGAGGGCCCTCCAGTTACACCAGTTAAATAACCAAATATAGTAAAATTATCTTAAAACTTGGGTAATCAACCTCTTAAAAGTGTAACAAAAAATGTTTTTTTTTGGTATAGAATTTACTTTTTTTTTGTTTCCTTAGCAAGTGTCTCAAATCAATTTCAAGATTTCAAAATCACTGTTACCCCTCTCAAAGTGAATCAAAACATGTACTAATATGTATAGAATAATGCTAGGAACACTTATTTTAATTAACAATTTCTTTCTAACACCGACATTTTTACTAGGTGAAAAACATGAGTCTCAACATTTTATGTGAGACCCATTTTCAAAATGATGTGATCAACGTGCATTTCATCTAATAAAAGAATGAGTGTTAAAAATAATGTATTAAATAAGTGTTTTTTTAGTATTAAATAAGTGTTGATAACATTACTCACGAGTATCTAACGGAAGATTTCAAAATCACTTTTGGCTCTCTCAAAGTAAATCAAAATATGTATTAATATGTGTAGAATAATGCTAGCAACACTTATTTTAATTAACACTTTCTTTCTAACATTCACATTTTTACTAGGTGAAATACATATGGCTCTCATCATTTGATGTGGGATCAATTCTTAAAGTGATCTAATCCACATATGTTTCACCTAATAAAAAAATGAGTGTTAGATATAATGTATTAAATAAATGTTGATAACATTACTCACGAGTATCTAAGGAAAATGCACATAAAGACGGCTTAAGTTTCTCATGTTGAAAAGATGTTTGAACGACCTAAATGCATGCCTATTTTTGTCTTCACGTAGATTTTTCTAAAGACAAAAGTAACATGGCCTCACATGCTTACTTATTCTATGCTAGTGAAGATAACGTCTTTACGTTGATCTCTTTGTTAGGGCTATGGCGTTGCCTGTTTTTGACAATGATGAGCAATGTTGTGTACCAATTTTTGTTAGTGACAACTCCTCTCTCGTAGTTGCGGCTTTGTTTGGAACGTTGCTTATGTTTGTAATTTTCAATACAAGAAAAGACAACATGTAATTTCAATGATCCAATTTGAAGAGACTTTGATACCCTATGGAGTTTGCAATCCCAAGTATACACCACGGTGTTATTGCTAAGATTTTTGGTCTACGTGGTACTAATAATGAAATTAAAATTGAGTGGAAATGGCTGTGAGATACGTTTAAGCTTAACCATGTTTACCTTGAATTCCATGCAAAAGTGATTACTCCTAGAACATAAATAAGCTAAGGTGGTTATCGTGGCATATGGAAACCTATCTTTCGTAGGGCCTTGGAACATGATAAGAAAGTACTCCCTAAACAAATTTCCTTAACCTCATTTGTTTAGGTGAGGTTAAGGAGATCGCTATCCTTATTCCATATATGCAACAATTAACCCATCTCTGTCTCAACATGATAACCATGATATTAAATGTGATGATTCGAATATAATTTGTTTTTCTTATATTATTTGTTATTTTAGAATATTAGTTAATTATTTTTCTATTAATATAATATTGTTTACTGTATTCCAACACGTAACTACTCGACTAGCAACACGTAACTACTCGACTAGCAACTACATTAATAAGATTGTAAATAAAACTCATATATACGAGGGAGTGAGTACATAGGATAAGATTTGTCTCACAATTATCATAATTTCATAAAGAATAATGGTACACTTTGTAGCTTTGATGGAACCGTGGTACACAATGTTTTGGTACGCATGTAGTGAATAATTTCCTTCTTTTAAATTATGTGTGCAATCACAGGAAAGGTAAAAAAGTGGTCTCATCTTGTGTGGTTGACAACAGTTTGATGCATTTGGTTGGAGCAGAATGATGCTCTATTTAACTGCAAAGTGGCAAATCTAATTGTTTATATGAAGGTCGTTGACCGTTTTAAGTGTCTTTCTTGCAAAGAAGATAGTAATAAAAAATTTAGTTTTTTTCTAAACAATGGTTAAATCTAATTGTTTGCCTTCAATGTATCTAATTTTTTTAAACATTGTAATGAGTTCGAGTACCTCTTGTACTCTATTTAATATAGAAAAAAATCATATAAAAAAAGTTGAATATCCATCTCAAATTCAAACATGCACTAAATTATAAAACCATGTCTAACATATGTTAAATTACAAGTTCCGAACAAATTTAATGTGACTCATAAACTTCATTATTGAAGAGAAAAAAAAGGTATACGAAATTGTACCAAAAAGTTTATCTATTTTGTTTTTGTAAAAGGTGAAGTTTGTGGCTGCTCTGGCCGTCACACATTTGTGGTCGCCCAAGACGCAACAATGACCATTTTCTTGAAAAATATTTCCATCGGTGGTCACCCAAGCCACAAATGGGATAATTTAAAAAAAAAAAAATTGATTATTAATAAATAAAGATGAAAGACTAGAGAGAAAGATGAGAGAATAGTAATAAAAAAAAAAGAGAATGGTAAAGAGTGCCTTTCAGAGCATTAAGAGAACAAAAATAGAAAAGTTATATTGATAAATGGTAAAAAGTTCTGAATTTATCTTTTTAAAACTCAAAATTGTTAATTTCAATGTAAACATATTATTTTTAGTTTTTTAACATGACACTTGTTAGCATAATTTCAGAAAGAAATGTGAGAATGATAATAAAGGGAAGATGGAGAGGAAGATGAAAGAATTGCAGTAATGGGAAGGTAGAGAAAGATGAGGTAACAATGGTAGAGAAAATGATAAAATAACAATAAAGAGAGAGAAGGTGGAGATTTTTTAAAAGAAGATATAACTGAGAAATGAAGAAATATGAGAAAAATGAAGTGAGATGTAATTTGTGGCGATTTAATTCATAACAAAGTGTGTAATTGTCCAAATTTTCATGAAGTTTGTCGTCGTTAAAACAACTAAAAATTTTAAATGTGATTCCACCATTCATTTTGTGGCAAAAAAAGTCGTCACAAGGTCGTGAGTAGGGATGGGAATAGATCAGACCGTCCTACATGGGTCTATGGCCTAGCTTACGATAGATCAGACTAGACTTTCTTTTTAAATAGAGAAGACCTACACTTTTTTAGAAGCCTATTTAGCTTAAAAGGTCAGGTCAGAGACTATTCAAAAAAGCCTCTTATGCCTATTAGACCAGCTTGTTTAAGTAAATATGAATAATATTATTTATTTATTTTTTGACAAAATGAATAATATTATTTATTATTAGATTATATTTTGTACTTTGAATTAAATAAAAATTTGTTAGCTTTTTTTAGTAATTTAAGCTTATTATAGACATTATATTTTTTGCATATTTAAATGTATTATTATAAACTAAAATTGAAATATGATATAATATATAGTTAAGTTTTCTAAAAACTCATGTTCATTATCAAAAAAGAGTTTAATCTAATTGATATATTAGTTCGCTAGTCTTTTTAAACTTAGATCACATTGCTTATTTAAAGATGTTCATATGAAATAGGCTTTTAAACATGCTAACAAGTTGTAGCAAACTTTCAGAAGGTCAGGCTCAAGCCTTCAAAGAAATTGGCCGGCCAAACTCAAGTTTTGTAAAGCCTAACTCGACCTAACCTATTCTCACCCCCTACCTGCGAGAGCTTTTTTGGCCAATAGTAAAATCATATTTAAACTTTGCAATTTGAGGTAAAATCATATTTGAACTTTGCAATTTGAGAAGGCTTTGTATGCAAATATTTTTTGAAGGTTTAGTGTCGGCCAATTAATCTGTTTTAAGTTTGTTACTACCACGTGGTTTTCTTGTAGTGTCGAGAGAAAATAAGATTTAAATCCTGATTGAAAGAGATGTCCACATTTAATATTTGATAAACTCTCAAATATAAGATTGCATAGTGAAGTGAACTTACCAAAGAAAAAAAATGCTGCTACTTGATAGCATTCCCCATGGAAACATAAGTCAAATGAAAGATCTAGATTTAGATTACTAAATCTATATCCCCATTTGCAAGTTTGGGGATAGGAAAGAGAGAGATCTTAATGAAGATACAAGTTGTGGGTAATTTAGTATACAACAAGATAGAGATAAATATTGAAAGAAGTAAAGATCAAGATTGTTTTGTAAGCTAATGATAATATACAATTCACTTCTATCAATATTGCTCCAATTCTGATTTCTGGGATATATGTCAATGGATTTCTAGTGAATGCAATCTTTCCCATGATTTCTCTGTACTTTTTTACACAAGGCATATATATGAACTCCAAATGTGAGATTTGCTTAATCTTGTCGATGATGCAATGAAATGAAATCCTTTTGCATACATATTGCTGGAACAATGAACAACAATGTTACTACTAACTAATGTGATTTCCCTCAACAACCAAAAAATTATGTGGTTGAAAGAGGGTTAAACTTAAAAGCATAGAAGATGCAAGTTGCACTTTTTGATAAAAATATAATAAAGTCGGGAAAATTGTGATTCTTTAATGCTTTTCTACGGTACTAGTTTTTTTTAGAATGAATGTTTTTAATCTTTATGGCAAGAGTGAAAATTGAATCATTGACCTTCTTATCACTTAACTAATATTAGCAATGTCATAACCTAATCATAAATGTTCTCTAAACACACTTTCCATATGTATGAGGTTCCCATATCAACACACATTCATATTGTATTTTATATGGTGCGGTGTCGGTTTTCGTGTATATAAATAACACAATTAGAAGACATTTTAGAGCATTTAACCCAATTATTCTTATTGAGGTTTATAAGTGTATTGTTTATGCATATCAATCGGTTTACCTTTTTATTAATTTAAGTATCAAATAAATTTTACATAGCTCTTTGTGCATGTTGAATTGACGGTGAGATTGACCTAGTAAGTGAACCATCATAATTTTAACAAAAACTAAAATTTAAAACTTCACAAAACCGCAGTGGTTTTTCCAAACTCTCAGCCAATCTACCCTTCATCTATGAAGGACATACCATGTAAAAAGAAAACAAAGTATTTGTCTTAGCTTGTACCGTTTAGGTACGAATGAGATTGGACCACTATGAAAATATCAAATCAAATAGGTATTAGTAGCTCTTAATTGGTAAGTTGATAATGTATAATTTCTTGAGGTAATTATCAGAATAAAATATACAATTTATTTTTTAAAATATTGACAAGTATAAGACCAACTTAAGTATTTATTTTTTTATCTGTGTTCTTTAACATTAAAATATACGCATCAAACATCGTATGCATCTCTCTTACTCTTTCACCTTTATCTTTTACCATTATACGTTTGTTATGAAAGAGTTCACAAATTATAGTTAACTAGTCAATGAAATTTGCTCCCATAAGATTTTCAATTATTTGGATTGTGATATTGCCGTGAGTCATTTTGTCTTGATTCAATGAATATTTACAGCACGTTACTAGCATTTTCTTTTCAAAATACACATAAAAATCAAAAGATATCGTATTTGGCATAAAATTAGGTGTTCACAAATTACTTCCTCTTACTTTTTGGTGCATGTTTAGTATATGAGTAACTTACCGTAATTTCGACAAATCTACTAAAATTAAGTACTTTGTAGGAGCAAGAGTCTTTCACATTTTGAAATTGAAATAAATGATAAGCAACAAATTTGGCAGAAATATGTGTTCAAGAGAAAAAGTGGCCCACACTGCTTACTGAGGAAGCAACAGACAAAACGAATTCCAGTGGCCACACTTGGAACTTGTTTTGCCTTCTAATTCTAATAATGTTAAAATTTTATTCAGGTTAGTCCTACCCTTATGCTTCATTGTTTTGCCCTATGTATGAAACCAACTACTTCAATTTTTCATGCCCATAACATCAATATCCTTTATGACATCCCACCCTCTTATTTCCTTGACCAAAACTATATATTAAATATTTTAATATTTTCATTTTCCTAATCTTAATCTTATATTTTCAATTTTCATATACTTGCAACTATCCATTGAGGCATTGACATATAGAAGCAATTTAGGTACGGTCTGCTACATGTCCCCACATCCACGTGACTATGTTTTCTATAACTCTATTTCTCTTTTCCACACTACCAATCTCCATCCATAAATATATCCCTCTCTTCATGAATCACCACACCACCATTCAACACATTCAAAACTTCAATTTTTCAAGAGAAGAAAACACAAAATACAACAATGGCCATTAGAAAATCCAACAAGCTACCACAACCAGATGTTATTATCAAGCAAATTCTTAAAAGATGTTCGAGTTTTGGAAAGAAAAATGGTTACAATGAAGAGAGTCTTCCTGAAGATGTACCAAAAGGTCACTTTGTTGTTTATGTTGGAGAAAATAGAACAAGATATATTGTTCCAATTTCATGGTTGCCTCATCCACAATTTCAAAGATTGCTTCAAAGAGCTGAGGAGGAATTTGGCTTCAATCATGACATGGGCCTTACCATTCCTTGTGATGAAGTTGCTTTTGAGTTTTTTACTTCATTGATCAGATAAGAAGCATGGTTTTAAATTGCAGTCTGCAACCGCAAATATAAAGGATTTTAAAGTCTTTGCAATTTCGATCGCATAGGCTACATTTTTCTCCATTTTTCCACAATATAAAAGTTTGCAGTGTAACCGCAACCGCGACTGCATTTAAAACCATGATGAGAAGGAAGGGCTTGGCACATTTGATCATAGTGAGGTTTATCAATATAAATCCCTTTGTCAAGTGGTGGATTATGGGTTTGACTAAGGAAATATTAACACTTCTACATTTTTTTTTAATTGTAATATACACACATGCCAAGAAAATTTCCTTGGCAGTGCCATTTGTATTCTTAATGACAAAAGATTTGTTCCAATTTTACACGATTGTTTTGTTTTCAGTTGCATTTGCTTGATTTAATTGTTTGATGAATAGTATTAGAAATGGTTACTTTCAAAGAAAGAGTTTCAAACATTCAAATTTGTAACCATTAAAAGAAGTCTTCTTTATTTTTTGGTTCACAATTCCTAAATTCCACCATGCATGTTGAATTTGGAGTTCCAAGATATCCAACTTAAAACTAGTACAAAATCCACGTTAGCATCTTGTTATAGGTTTTTGAGAAATCTCAAACAAGTATTACAAGGCAAGGTTTTAAAAAGTTTTGTGATCAAGAAAGGGAGTTTAGATGTCTTTGACAATTGCATCATTGTAGTCGTATCAAACTAAAATGACTTAGTTTAAAAATTCTTATTTAATTTTCATGTGTTAAGTGTGAGTAAAAAATCTCATATTAGATAAAATTTGACTTATCGAGTGAAGGATGTGTCTTAATCTAATGTGAATTATATTTTAATCTCCCATGGCGATCCAACTCGAACACCATGAATTTTTCTCATTATAACATGCAAAAGCTTAGCATTTGAAAGAGACGTGGGGTGTAGGCAAACTATTATTATTTGTAAGCTTCATTTTCTATGGTCAAAGACAATATTTAGGTGGCACCAGATGTCATTCTTGTTTTATTCTTTTTTCACACTTGTTCCATTTCATTTTCTTGAGGAATGCCTGATTTTTTTTCGTGAATATTAGAATACCTAAAATGTATTTTGTAAAGGAAAAATGTAATAAAATGTAAATTTTGATTAGCATCACAATTAATTAAATTTCAATTTAAACGGAAAATTTATTTATCTCTTATGGGTGCTTTGTGAAATATTAGTGGGATAATAGTGATATTGGTCTACGAATAGTCACAATAGTCCCTAAGTATATAAAAGGAAAATGCTATATTAAAATTACATGTAATTCAAAATAGTCTCACGCGTTAAAATGTTCTATTAATATATTAATATCAGTCATCAATATACTTATTACGACTATTTCAATGTTATTGACTATTTTTAATAACAAATCGACTATTTTTAAAAATTTTACATCGTAGCTACTCGGTACACATTTAAGGATAAAAATAACTATTACTTCAATAATTAATGAGTTGGCTTGGTTAAGGTTATGACTACAACTATTATGTACGTCTTGTGATTGATCATGCATCCTATCCAATTGATCACAATGCTACATCCTTCTCTATCTCTTTCGGATAAAAAGGAGGACCAAATTAAATGAATAACAATGCTATTATAAAAAACAGGGGGAGAAATTCCCGGAGTCATGATTTTGCTTAGGAAAAATCAGCACACGCCATAAGATTTATCCACTCACATTTTTATTTCAAAATTTGAATTGATTTCTCTAAAGATTTCAAAATGGATTCTCTATTATAATTGTGTCATGAGTTACAACTTTCAACCCTTTGATCTAAATCAATGATTGAGGTCGTCTAAAATTAGTTACTGATTGTGTAATATAAATTGTCGGATCTGAAAATGTCGAAATTCATTATTACATATAGTTGCATGTAACGGGCTAAGTGCTACAAAGAATCCAAGTCCTACAGATTGGCCAAAGCATCAATGAATAACAATGATTAATTGTTTGTTGTTATATCATCTTGTAAGATCATCCATAAATGAATGATGGGTCATTCACATATTTAGCATCATATTCAATAGACATTCTCACCATAGAGTATAACATTGGGATGTCTATAAAAAAATGGTGATTATAGAAGTACTATCTCTTTTTTCACTTTTCGCGAATCTCATTCAATAAATCCTAATAAAATATATATAAATCTTGTTGAAACGTAATGATATAGAATATAATTATTAATGGAATGTAATTTTTTTGAGGCGTTGGCTTAAAGAAAATTGATGCATATTAAATATTATAAAAAAAATAATACAAATATACATGACATGGCTCATTTAAGCACCCGATTATTAGTGGATGTTCTAAGGTGGATGGTCTAACAGTGACTTAAACTCCAATCAATTGAAACTTTTGAGTTCAAAGTCCTCACCATGATTAAGGAAGTTGGAGAGTCTTGATCCAAACATGAACATTCTTAACAATAATATTAATAATGTTTCATATATTCTTTCCACTCCATATATACGACAAAGTACACTTGTCTATACAATACAAAATATACAAGTAGTACCTAAATCGTTTCCTTCTCATCAGTCCTTTCAAAATTGATTTATCAAAAATAAATGATAGACCTGTGTGACAAAAAAGCATGCGTAATTTGTCCATGAATTTGATGCAAACATAAAGTGGGGCCTCATTGTCTATAGATGAGTCATGACAATTATAATTAAGGTGTGAATAACCCTAATCTTTTAGACCTTACCCTTGACAAGATGGGAAAGCATAGCCCCATAAAAGAGAAAAATATCTTCTTTGTTTAATTGGATTTATTATAAGGTTGAGCTTAGCTTTGAACAACTTGGATTTTCCAACATGATTTAGATCATAGAGTAACTCCCATGTGAGTACGGAGTCACATTCTTGCAAGAAGTGGCCATGATTTGAGTTCCACCGTGGTCCTATACGTTTCTTTTCTACAATGGGAACTTTGAATTCGGTTTCTAATTAATTGATTACCCACTACGTCTGATTATGTAGTGACAAATGACAAGGAATTAGGAACTGATTTGTTAGTTTACAATCATCTTAACCACAAAACTTAATTATAATTAATACAAAAAATATTGACATGTGCCTTAAGATATAAGTTAAGTTAAGAAATTTAATGTAGAAACTTCCTCTTAAAAGTTATGCATTTAATTGCTTAAAAGTTTAAAATTTGTTGTATTCAACACAAAATACCATTTTTGAATTATTTAATATGTGCTTAAATGACACAAGTTAGCATGAATAATTAATTGATTATATGTTAAGTTTACTTTTCAATGTAATTGACACTAACCTATTTATATTATTTGATAGAAAAAAACTCAATATTTTTTATAATTTTTTTTTTTTAGACGAAGTGACAACAGTATTATAATTTCACATACAAAGTGAAAGACTTTAGGTGTGAATCTATGACCCCGCAAAAGACATAGAAAAAAATTATTTAATGATGTATATATTTAATTGAAAATTTTAGAGAAAAAAATTATATTTATAGAGATGAAAACGTATTTAACTCTCACAATAATTATTTAATGATTAATAATGATGTATATAAAGTAAACATCACACCATGCCTTATCAAAATATTTATATAATTAAATTAAGGCTGACTTTATTTTCAAAATATTTATATAATTAAATTAAGCTGACTTTATTTTCAACATTTTATCTTTTTTGGTGGTGGCGGTCGAGGTTTGAACTCTTAATCTTGTATATATTATACATTGTTCTTATCAACTGAGTTAAGCTTAAGAGAAATTTCAACATTTTATCTATAATAAATAAAAAAATTAGAGGAAAGTCCAAATAATTTTTAAATACTCTTTACATAGAGATAGGACACTAGTATTGATTAGAAGGCTCCTCCGTGTACCTTTTCAAATTTAAAAACTGCTATGAATTGAGTGAAAGGAACACACATATGGTGGGTTCGGTTGCTGAAGAAATTGTAGGGACATATGTTAGGTTCATGAATGAATGGTTAAAGCCTTCAATTTACATGCATATATATGTTACATCTTAATAGCAAAGGTTAAACCCGTTCTTCTTCCGTTCTATGATGATCGACATATTTGAACAAAAAAAACTATAATAGATTTTTGCTACTAAAAATTTATATTTATTGATTAAAATTGGAAGAGTACATCATACACATATACAAAGTCAACATCATTGAAAACTAAAGAATAAATCTTGGAACAAGTTCACAACATAAAAATTAATGGCAGAATATTTACAAATGATATGAGATACTTAAAGTTATTGAAATACTCATGTTTCTAAATCTTAATAACAACTAATTAATATTATTCTAATTATAATATTTAATTAATAATCACGTGCATCACTCATAATTTAACCGAAACCGATCACAAAGAGTATTGAAACAAGTCTTTTAAATTTGTTGTCAAAAACGTTTTTGTGAGTTTAATTCAGCTGATATGGACATTGTATAATAAGTATCAAGGTAGGGGTTCGAATTCCACACACCATTTATTCATCTCAAGAGATTAATTTATAGTCACTAAACTACTTGACAAAAAAATTGTTGCCGAAAATTGATTTAAATTGTGTCAAAAAAACTTTAACATAGCCTTTTAGATTAGTTATGCAACAACTAATTTTAAAAGAAAAATAAAGTCGGATACATAACCGACTTAAAATGTCTCTGCATATTAAACTGGGACAATTTAAATCACATTGAAAACATGGATTTAAAAAATCATTTAAAATTCACATAATTTTTACCAAGTTTTTCACTCATTTAAGTAGTTACTTCAATCAAATATTATCAACTCATATTAGAACTTGGCATTCACCAATCTCAACTGTCAATCTCTTTTTTTTTGTTGATAATATCGCTTCAAATTATTTGTGTGTAAAATGAAAGGCAAGTCACGGGATCAGAGGATTAGACCAATGTACCAGGACCTTTCATTTCCAACTTCGGTCTATCATCTTATGTTTTTAGTTTAAAAAAAATTAAAAGGTTCGCGCTGCATCCACATCTTAGCCTTAACGGATGAGGCCTGCTATGACAAGGGATAGATAGGCACTACCTCTAACAAGATAGTCGGCGATATAATGTCTTCTGGATACGACTCAAGAATAAACCATTATCTATCTTCCTAGTCCCTTTGTTTGAGCACAGATGACTCTCTTAGTGTTAGTACTTGTTCAGTAATCCAATTGTTCATAGTCGTATGAAACACTTAGCCATCGACTACCATTTCGTTTGTGATTTTGTTGCTAAAAATGAACTTCAAGTCTCTCATGTCCCGTGGAGTCACCAGCTTGCGGATTTGCTTACTAAACCACTCTCACGAGTCCGTCATCAATTCCTTACCAACAAGATTGGAGTCGTTGACCCCTCCTCCATCTTGCGGGAAAGTATAAATACTACATTGACTTAGCATTGATAATATTTGATTGAGTCAATATTTGTCATTATCAACACTAACCCTTCCGGGCATATTCTCCTAAAATAGTTCTTGTAAACTCTTTACATTGTTACTCTTTATTAGGAATCGTAAACATTAGCCTTTTATATATTCATACCTTTTGGTGGATGTAAAAGTAACGAATTCCATTCGTGTTTTACCCATCCTCCATATTTATGCTCTTGTATATATATTGTCAAGAAATCATAGAAAAAAATAGAACCAGTATGTGTTCTAAAATTCAAACAAAATGTTCTAACTTTGGTTTCTATTTGCACGAATTCATGGAGACAAGTAACAACATATTGTCTTCATCTTCCCTAAGTTTATTTTGGTCCCATCTAAACGCGGATTTAAGGTATGTATACAAGTAGTTCTTAATTGATTGTTGAAAGCACGATGGTTTTAGTTAGGTTTGCACATGAAGTGTTTTTTCAATGTCCATTGTGATTAAGCACAAAAAAATAAATGAGTGTATATATGTTCCCCTAATCATTTTCTTCATTTTAAAACTAGTTGACGTTCTCTTTTAATTCAAACTTGATCAAGAGATGTGATGATCCACGGGACTTTCCGACAGAACATATTTCATTAAGTGCTTCAAATTCTAATTAAAAAGCATGTTATTGGAACATATGGTCCCTAGTATATATAGTATTGATTAAGGTGTTGACATTCAAATTCATCTAAAGAAAAAATTGCAAACCTATTTTTTAAATATTGAAAATCGAGTAAAATTGATTTTTATTTAATATGTTTAGACATGTTTTTGTGAAAAATCAATTGGATCAGATAAAATTTCATATATTTTTTAAATCAAAACACGCATATATAAAATTTAATAATGTTTCAAATTGGGTCAACGGTCAATCAAAATGGTTTCTATTGCAAGGGTACATATAATGTACGCTGCTATGCTAACATACAAGTGCAATGCCACTCAACAATCAACCATCGTGTGATGAAGATGAGATGCTGTTCTTCTGATCATAACGTGAATCCTTGGACGAGGATTTTCACTCATTTCTCATAAAACCAATGCACCATGAGAAATGCACACATTTTATTACAAAATAAATAAATAAAAATCTACCTTTTCTCAATCAACAACTTACTTGAACATCAAAGTATTTGCTGATAGAGTGCCTACGAGATACACCACTGTCCTTTTTTTCGCCGTCATACCAACTTTATTTGTCGTTCTTGGTCTACCTTAGATCAAATACTTATTTATTTTACATTTTAAAATGCTTTGTAATCCTAGCAAATATACTATTTTTTATTTTTCTCCTTGAAATTTTGTTTTAGTTCAGTATGTTCATATTAAAATAGTCTATGTAATATTCACTTTAGACAACCCATTGGTCTGGTAGTCTTAATCGGGGGCTTTGGAGTGTACTTTTCCTCAAAGTCTCAAGTTCAATTCTCCTCGTATCATTTAGGTGGGTTAGTTTATCTTCTTCTTAAGAAAAAACCATTTTAGCCCATATTTTTTATACACTAAAACATATGCTCTACATTACATAGATCAATTTTAATTAGAATGAATTTTGCAAGAACTAAAACAATACAAGTATTAAAAACAAAAGTGGTTGTATGGAATAAATATAAAAATTTGCAAGTACTAAAAACATAATATATATATATATATATATATATATATATATAACTTAGGGGTCCTTGCTCCTGAAAAATATTATTATTATTGTTGTTGTTATTATTTAAGCGTATTATATAATAGACACGGTGATTAATGATGAAATTGATTAAGTTTGCTATGCTTAAGAAAATACAATTACTAATTAATTTATGGGAAATGTTGTTTTCATCGATTTTTTTTCTCAAGGAAGCATCACGACTGTAATTTTTGGTTCGTGGGCTATTCACGAGAAAACTCTGGCGTTATATAGCATTACTGTTTATTTATTCCACTTTACCATGTAGAACTAACGAGGGGGCTCCTAACAATCCATGAAATATATGTGTCGTAGGACATGGACGGAAGAGATGGAGATCTTCCATAATTTAATTTGGAAAATTCCACCGGCTAAAGGTTACAAGTTTCTCCAAGATAAATTGGTAGAGCTTGAAGACTAAAGATACTTGTAAATTGAAGGTTAGGGGTAAGAGTGTCAAAATGATAACGTGCTCATTAAATATTAGAGGTTGGGGACAACGGTGAAAAGGAGGAAAGTGAGGGACTTGGTGAGAAGTGAAATGGTGGAACAACGGTAAAACAAATAAACAATGGTACTTGGTAGAGAGGGACAAAGTTGTGTATGGTGTGAGAGTGCTTTGGAGTGGAAAGATCACTTGTTTACATGATGTGCTTTTGCAAGTGATATTTGGTATGAAGTATTTATTTAATTGGTTTGGGGTGAAAACAATGATTATGATTTATGAGGAAAACTTTCTCCTTGTTACATACCTTTGTGTTTTTAGCTAAGAAAGGGAAAGGATTACAAAGTAAACATTCTGAAAATTGAAATTATGAATTTAATTTCCATCATCATAAATCATGGGTTTTATTTTAGAGGTGGTTAAAATAAAAGTTAAATATTTCTATTGATCACCCAAACTGATAGTATAAAATGCATATTTGAATAATTGCCCTTAATGTTTTAGAAAATGATTTAAATATGCATGCAAACCATCTAATGTACTTCATTAACCAATTATTGCAATCAGAAACGTGCACAATAATGCAGTACCACAAGTTCATTTTCATTAACACCTAACAAATGTTATGATATGGGTTCTCAATGAGTTTGATTGCAAAAATTGTACTCAAAATCCATAATATGTTATGTTAATGGAAGAAGATAGACAAGATTTGAAACCCAAGATTATGGAGGAATGGTAGGATAAAACAAAACAGAACAAACAAGACACCTTAAGTACAATGGGATTTCAAGTCAAATCCTAGTGTTAGAGATGAGTGAGAGCTTGTTTTGTTGGGTTTTGTAGGAAAATGACAGCTTCTCATTTTGTTATGTGTTGAGTGATAAATTGTTTTATTTGAGTTTCTCTTATCGTCAATGGTTCTTGTGATGATACTTTCTTTTGCTAGTTTGATGAAGAAAATGAGAATGAGGGAGGAAATTGTTTGTCTTGACAAGAAACGGGAAAGAGGAAAGAAAAAGTAAAAACGAGGGAAAGTAGAAGGGGAGAGAAGTGAAGTGTGTTATTTGAAACAGTGTAATACAATATCATAATATATTGTCGATTTCTTGTGTTGCAATAACATTTCTAACATTTTTTCTAAGAAAAACATTTCTAACATAAATATTAGGAATAAATCATCAATTTAATCCCTAAATTATCACTATTTCATAAATTTAGTCTTTAAACATGAAATATAATAAGTAATCCATAAACTATTTTTAATTCGTGAAGATTATGTTTAACCTTAGACCTGAATTTTGTATTGTAACTCCTCCCCGCAGATTCATACAACACAATAGTGATCTCGACCATAAAAAATAAATTAACAACTATGATTTACACAATAGAGTATCACATAGTTTCGAACTCAACCTTTTTTTTATCAAACGATCCATATCGGTTGGTGCATGCAATCTATTTCACTTATACATGTAGTAAGCCAATTTATATCAATTTTTATGACAACTTTTTTTTTTTGGTTTGTTTTTAAAATAAAAAGAATTGAATAAACTTTATTAACAAAAACGATTGAGAAGCTAACAAAAACGAGAAGTTCCGCTTATAATTATTCCCATTCAACAGAACTTAGACGCAACACCAAAACCAAAATGAAACTTTCAGAGAAAAGCAACTATAACTACATTCTCTCCACATTCATCATCCTCATTGCATTCATCTTCAACAATGCAAACTGCATCCGATTCCCGGATCGGGTCGCTCAACCCGCCCGCGAACAACCCGATCAACAACGCTTGCAAACCGCCGTATTCGCTCTCGGAAGTTTCTGGAGATCCGAAGCTGTGTTCGGGTGTTTACCTGGTGTTGTGAGGACCACCGTTGGTTATTCCGGTGGATCTAAACCTAATCCTGAATATCGTAGTTTTGGCGATCACGCTGAATCCGTTCAGGTTCTTGTTTTCAACAATTTCTTTTTATTTTTATCAATTTTACCGAAATTATTGTATTTATTTAAGTGCTTATTGAATAAGTGTTTTTATATAAGCTATTTCTATAATAGTAAAGAAATTAGGATTCATTTATGTAGTATGTATTTTTTATAAGCTATCCTTGAGAGTTTGTTGAAATGAGTATTGAGTAGAGTTCAAGCTGTGGACCTATCATAAGCTAATCCTATAAGCTCGTTGAAATGCGCTGATTATGTCAGTAGGTTAGACCAAATAAGGTGTTCATAAGGCAATCCAAATGCATCTTTAGTAAAAATGATAGTAATTTTGAAAAAGTTGTGGTGAAGAACCTGATGACAACTTATGCAAGAAGTTTTTTTATTTAAAAGACTCATCATTGCAAGATCCTTTAAATAAGTTGTTCATAAGGTAATCCACAAGCCGAACACATCCATAGTAAAAATCATTACAAGTCTGAAGAAATTTTAAAAAAGTTGAGATAAAGAGCCTAATTACAACTTAATGCGGTAAGTTATTATTTTAAGGCTAAAATAATAACTTAAATAAATATTCCCTGCAAAATCCTTGGATTGCAAGATCCTTCAATAATTTTTCCCTAACTATTTTGTTGGAAAGTGTATCTAAATAGCCTCTTTTGTCCTAGGTATATTTTAGAAAGTTTGATTTTTCTTGCTCTTGGATTGTATTTGGGTTGCCAAGCTAATTATATTTAACACGGAAACAAAATTAAATATCTAAAGAACACCATGGTCCTGACAAAGTTCATAAAGGGTGCCATTTTTAGGCACCCTTTATGAATGTTTGGAGAAGTTTTGCATGCTTCTTAGGAATCTCAGAAGGCCATGGCTAGACTAGTGTCTTTTATCACCTGGATTGACATGTATGATCCTAGGCTTTTATAAAACATGGAATGGGCATGTTTTGGGAATAATTTATGGTTGGCGGTTGGTTCACGTCTTGGATGGTAATGAGTGTGATATTTGTTAAGTAATTTGAAATCATTGGTCCATGAAAAGGCCAGGTTTTATTTAACTATTCATTCAATAAAGGTAACAGTGAAACATGCTTCACCAAAATGCAGTGGTCTTGATTATGGAATTAATGTAAAGCAGACTACTATATTTAATTTTTTTGTTACATTCAACTGGTGTTGTGATTTTCTTTTATACCATGAAAAAACTAAATTCATCAACCATATTACATCTTATAATCTAATATAACTTTGTTGGTTTACTGATTTGGTGAGATGAACTTTGATGTTTTTATTGATTTTGCCATTATGGTTTGCTATCACAATTCAGGTTGAGTATGATCCACGGTTAATTAGTTTTGGGGAACTACTTGATATATTTTGGTCAAGCCATGATCCCAGGCAGGTGTTTGGTCAAGGCCCTGATGTGGGTAATCAGTACAGGTAGGAGGAGTATGATGCCAGCTGCAGTTCTTTCTGATATTCCTTCATATTCAATCTCATGCCAAGTGCTAAGTACTGAACTACACTATACTTACATTCCAACAGATCTATTATTTTTGTTAATGGAACTGAAGAATCAAGAATGGCTTCTGTCAGCAAAGAACAGGAGCAAACCAGGTCAAGAAGCAGCATTGTGACTACTCAAATTCTGCAACTTGGAACATTTCACCCGGCAGAGCCTGAGCACCAGGTTTGACTTTCCAAATTAATGTTTAATGCATAATTGACGTTTTCTCCTATGTTTGCATACATCTGAGTACAAGTAACCAATACAATGTAGTACAGTAATACTGTGATTTTGTCAAAAAAGATATAGGTGCAACAGTTCATATTGAATAATATATTATATTTATATGCAAAAAAGATACAATTAAATTTATCCACTTCTAATCACCCTAATCCGAGTCCTATGTGTTCTCTAGCTTGTTTGGTGAGGATAAAAATATGTTACACTGTAATGGTTTTGAGGTGCTCTAGATTGCAAGTAAGAATGTATTTTGAGGAAGGCAATAGGTGAGAGTCGTATTTCAGTATGTTTCTCAATTTATTCGAGTAACACTTTGAGGACAGTGGGCATCCATGCCCACACAAGAATAAGAGTATGCCGAAAATATGAATGCTGCAATATTGATTGAGTATTGGTATTGGATATGAATACACCCCCAGTTTTGGTTTAGACATGCATTGTAGATATGAAATCGCCCATTATTCTTTGTCATAGGCCTTACTTAAACCTTAAGTCAGTGAGGGCAGAAATATACAAACAGTGGGTCAGTAGTATGTTCAAATATATATAAACTGAGGAAGTAAAATGCAAAAATGTAGATTTTACTACTAGTTTTCTGTCTATAAAGCTTTTAGTTGTGGGTTTTTAGAAATGATGGGTGCACTTGCACTTTCCTCACTATAGTGTAGGTCTGCCATTATTTTTGGTATTGAGGGTAATTCTATTTGGATTCATGATGCTTTGCTTGTATTGTGACTTTTTAGAGCACTAAATCCACTTGTTTGTGTTGTGCATTCAAACGGTGGAACTATCTATTACTTCCTATTAAGATTTTTCTAGTTCAGCTACTGCTCATTTTTTATTAAAATAAG
>Ga0209282_1000472_pt1 | contig 19615 bp, 11 predicted proteins | sample Mtrugardesep15_FD_187529 | JGI IMG/M metagenome (GOLD analysis project Ga0209282, IMG submission 187529) | Root nodule microbial communities of legume samples collected from California, USA - M. trunc garden sep15 (SPAdes) (version 2) | ecosystem: Host-associated > Plants > Roots > Nodule...
CTTCAAGTGTTAAAGTCATAACTGTATTTTCTAAATTTTTTTTATACAGTATATACTATATGGTTAAAATGTATTCTAAGATCCTTCATTTGTTTGTTTAATGTAGAAAAGCTGCATGTTCAGAATTGCTTGAACTGCACACGTGTGCTTTTCAACCCAACATGTGCTGATGGTCTTAGCATGAGGAGCAGGTACACATTTTGGTTGAGTTTTTATTCTGATTCATTCAAATAAGAAATTGATTTCAATCAATTTATCTCAATCTTGGTTTTAATAGTTTTTTTTTTGTGTAGGATGACTGAAACTGTTGATACACCTTCACCACTGACTCTAACACAGCTGCAACCTGAACCCAAAGTCGACCCAAAGGAGGAGTTTTTGTACAATACACCTAGGACTACTATGCAGGGCCTTAAGGATGCTTCAACTGTAAGTGTTATATAAATTGTCTTGGACTTTATTTTTTAAGTATAATTCCTTATCCATCTCAATACAAATTATATTTCCATTTTCATGAAATGTGTTCTAAATATGTAATGAGGTTAATGATATTTGTCTACTGTTAGTTTAAACTCAAAGAGTTTTTTAAAATGAAATTATTAAGTATTGGTTATTTATTGTAGGATTCTGTCTTTGTTGTTCTTGGCACCATAAAGAGGATTGTTAACAAGGAGAATTTTTGGTACACGGCCTGTATGTGTTTGAAGGCTGTCATACCCGATTCAGCTATGTTTTTTTGTGAAAAGTGCGATAAGCACGTTAAGAAGGTGTTTCCTAGGTAATTACTTATCATTGCTACGGTTTGTGTAAACAATTTGGGTAGTTATATATGCATTATGTATTCATAATTTAATATCCTTTGAAAATCCAATGTCTTAGGTATTGCTTGAGGGTAAGAGCAATTGACCACAGTGATTGTGCAACACTGGTCATTTTTGACAGAGATTGTACTTCTCTCTTTAATAAGAACTGTGCTGATCTCCTTGCTGAGCATGGAATGGTAAATCTTCAATATTTATTTCATAGATATCTAAATATTTTGTATTTTTGATTTTGCCTATTTATAACCTTTTTATATAAAATTTCTGTAGGCTATTCAAGAGGGGCAACTGGCACCTGAACTTGCTGCACTTATTGGAAAAACTTATCTCTTCAAAGTGGAGACAAAGGCAGAATTCAGTCCTAGATTTGAGCAGTCTTTTCGTGTTAGGAAGATATGTCTTGACCCTTCTATTATCAAGGAATTTATGGCTAAGTGGGACAAGGAAGAGGCTTCATTTTCCAAGCTCACTAATGTATGATGATTCTTCTAATTTATACAAACAGTTGTTTTGTTCATTTAATTTTAGTAAAGTATTGATTTTACTAAACTATAAGGTAATGTGTAATACTTGGTTTTTCCAGGAGAGTGCTTCCCTTAGCGTTTTGATGGACAAAGGCAAAGGCCCTATGGAAATTGGAGAGTCCAGTCTGTCATCCCAAGTAATAGTTGTAAAACACTTTTTCTTTTTTCTGTGTATGCACCTAAGTGTAGTATTGATTATGGGAAATTGGCTATTTTGTTAGGACCCAATTTCATTATCTGATCCTGTTGAGAAGACTTTGGCTAAGTTTGCTAAGTGTTCTGAATCTGTGTCTGATGTTGTCAAACAGGTTAAAGTTTAGATAATTTTAAATGATAAGTTAGCTTTTGATTTCATTTGTTTTTGCTTAAAATTTAAGAATTGGCTTTTGCACAAATGCAGGATTTGATGCCCAAGTTTGGAGGAACTGAATTGGAGACTGATTGCCAGGAGATTAGCCCCACAATGTCAATTACTACTTCCAGCAAAAGGGCCTCTCCAAGCAATGATGAGGATGACATGGATGTTCCACTTAAGATCATGAAGAGGAGAATCAAAATTGAAAAGTAGTGCAAGAGGCCTTTGGCTGGACCTCTTATGATTATCAGTTTTTTGAACTATAGAGCTTATTATGTTTTTATCCATCTGATGGGATGTTTCCTCTATGATATTTGTATCAGTTGTAATAATTTGATACCTAAGCTCTAAGCTATTTTGGTACTTTAATTGGGTTGTAATATTAACTTTGACAATTACATTACCTTAATCTTATTTTATTAGTGTTAAGTGACATTTATTGCTCTTTAATATTTTGTTTATTATGTGGGTTACAAAAATCAGTTGACTAAGGTACTGTTTATCATGTTATATATATTTATTTAGATAGTGCAATTTCAGTAATTTATTAACAAACTTCAATTTTTAAGTGCAGGGTTCGAGACAGAGGTCAATAAGGGAAATTTCGCTTATGGTCCCATGTGCACAACAAAGATCATTAATAGTCTTATACATATAAGTTAGATTCAATTCATATTGTACGTTTAGGAAAGGTGTAAATTATACAAGTAGGAATGTATTCATGAGCTTTATATTACAAGAATTTTAATTATACCAGTGTTTTTTCATTATTATTTACTTGCTTATCTATTTCATTTTGAATTTTAATTATATCACACTAAGATATTTATCAATATTAGTTTAGAAGAAACCTGAAGTATAATTCATGCTACTTTTAAAACGACTTTCTAACTCATTCAAGTAACTATATCTCAGCATGAATAATAAAAATGAGATGAATAATTGTTTTGAAATGATATATAATGGTATGTGTAAATAGCAAATTAGTAGCAAAGACTTTGGACCTGAATAAACTAACATATCAAATGAGCCCAATAAAGCTTCAAAAATATCATCTGATTTATATTTAATGAAATAGAAAAAAAATAAAATTAACAACACTTATCATATAAAGGGGGAATATCAGAAGATTATACATTCAGATACGTTCCAAGACACATGTTGCTACTCCTTCTGTTCCTTTGAATCTCATACGTGGGTACAGGGGACCACCGACAACGATGGCAGCGGCAATCGAAGCGTACGACTTTCTTTAATCTCTTTTTGTCTCAATTCGTTTGTTTTCGCCTTCAGTTTCGGACAGAAACATGCAGTTGTCCCCTTCCCAATCCAATGTCCTTTAAGCATATATCAATTTATGTTGAGTTGTTTTAAATGGTGCTTAATAGTCAACCTTTCATCCTCATTATTTAAGTTTTATTTTATTTATAGATATTGCATATAAAGCTTGACCTAGATCTGGATTATTATTGTTTTAATTTAACTTTTATACAGAATAAACTATAAAAGGAATAAAAGTCCATGAGAGATTAGATTGTGTGGTCATGCATTATCGTTTTTTGTTAATACCATAATTTTGTGTACTTTAAAATATTTTCTATTTTTGTATTTGATACCATGATTTTATATATTTTCGTGTAAGATCTAAAAAAAAAATTAAGCTTATTTTGGATAGATTCATTAAAAAGGGTTAAATAAATCTGCATTTTTTTCTCTATATAAAATTAAGTGTGAAATATTTTCTATGTTACATTGAACTTTCATGTATTTTTATGACTGAAGCAATATTTTGTATTTTAAATTGATCAATAGTGGGAAATAATTTTAATACTTTCATTTGTATGGCAATCACAACCGAAACAATAAATTCCTTCAAGTCACATGTACATTCTTTGCTCATTTACTTGATTGAAATATTTGTAGAAATTTGCCGCAAAGGGATTTTTTCATAACCACGGTGAACCCGGAAGAGGTATGTAACACACTATTGATCTTGACTCATAATATTTAATATTTAGTTCAAGTGTTACACTTTATTTACGTCGTTTTATACATAAATATATAGTATGTTTTGTTTCACTACAGTGATCATGATTTTGTTCAGAGAGTATATCACATTAGCAAAATATATATAGATAGATTTAAGAAAACTAGATCTTTATGGTTTAGGTTTAATTGTAATTATTTTGGTGTTTATTTTTTATAAAAAAAATATGAAGAATTATATAAGTATTTTTTATCGCATCGTGTAGTGTTGATTGACTACCACTTAACAATATGCTGTGTTTTCAACAGGACAAAGTACCTGTTCCTGCTGATTTCCTTTTTCACAATGCACACAATATCCGACTTGACATGGGTGGATTTATCAAGGCCAATGATGTCAGAGGTAGTCAGATACGCTTTGGTAGGGATAACAAAGGGGTCTTCATTCGAGATGGTGTTGTGCTTGCATGGAAATTCAAACTCAATGTTCCGACACAGGTGAAATTTACATATCTTGGACCCTTGAACATCTTCAAGGTATCATTCGGTCATCATGTAAATGATCAAGTTGCCAACAATTCAAATGTGCCGAATGAAACTATTAACATTCCTGATGTTGTCCAACAACCGGTTGTAATGGAAAAGGTTGATCAAGAGGTGATTGAAATTAGCTCTGATGAAGAGGTGCATATTGATTCGGATGCAGAGGAGGAAGGGCCTGTGGTTCAGAATGCCCCAGATTTACATGTGTTTGTGAAAAGGGTATCTACTGCAATGGCCCGGACTGATAAACAACAAGTATTGGTAAGTCATTATCTCTAATATTTTTTTGAATGTCACCGTTATTTATGCTATATCGGGCAGATTCATAATTCAAATAAACTTACATCTAACCATGTTATATTTTTCCGATGATAAGATACATTAAGTAGAGATAATTTAGGACCACATTTAGGCAGTAATGTCGTGCATATGCCTAACAAGTTCTCAGTTAGGTTGTTTAGGACATATTTTTAATGAATAGCTATGTATAGATGATATTTTATCCCATGGGTTTCAAAGCATTATATATAAAATGTTAATGCATTGATTGTATATGAAACACATTATATCAAATGCACTTATATAGTTTACATTTTTTATTATATACCTTTTATAATGCTGCACTTTATATATAAATGAATTCAAATTGTAATAAATTCAGTTTGGTTGTTTTAGCATTTTCCGAATGAGGTTTCAAGGGAGGTTCTAACCAGCTGTAGGAAGACATTACGTTTGGTTGATGTACAAAATGATCATATTTACAAGTGCAAGCTTATCACCGCTGGACGCAATCCAGATGAGAAGTCTTTGGGAGGAGGCTGGTTTAAGTTTGTGAAGGATCGCCACTTAGAGGAAGGTGACTTGCTTCGTTGTGAATTGGATCGTCCTCCTAAGGTTATGTTTGTTGAAGTTGTGCCTATGCAGTATGTTTGATACAAGGGCTTAGTAGTAGTGAAAAAAATTTTTGGTTTAGGACTTTGTGGTGTCAAGCCTATATTTTTTGATGGAAGTTTCTTGGTGTGTAATATTATGGCAATGTCAAAGTTAGTGGAACTTGATTTTGCTGGTACAATTCCACCTCTGTGTATATATTTAATTTCCATGTAATATTATGAATCCATTGTGGTATCTCCCACATCTAGCTAATGTATGACTTGACTTTATTTATATTTTATTTTTTTATGCCATGGTACATTATATGTTATAAACAAAGACTTTATTATTTGTTTTTTTGACTTTAATTTGTATTATATGACAAATTTTTTGATGTTAGTACTTATGTCATGCTCTATGCTAATTATATATTTCTTATTCCCATGTACATGTTTGATGCAGATTTAATTGGTAGTTGATATTATATCATATATGAAAAAAGTGAAAGCAAAGACATTCCTTTTCATGATAATGCTTACAACTTGGTATATGGAATATGTCTTTTATTGAGACATTAAAAATTGACATTCACGTTAAAGCATTGACTTGGTTGCTTTATTGTGGACCACAATATACCTACAAAGAAGACAATTGATTTGCATATACCATTTTTGTGTTTGTTTATAGAGAAAATTTCATTGACAATGACATATCAATGTCTTGGCAAATGTTTAATTTTGTCACATAGTGTATAGGTCAGAAAGGTGTTTTATTTTTCCAACACAATTTTTCCACTACCCTTAATCAAACACAAACATATCCATGTAAAAAATCAGCAATACAACATTATTTTCTAAAACAGATTTCTTCAACAATGGAACCAAATGATCCTTCAAGTAAATGGATGAAGAAAAAATTATCAGTTGCACAAAGTAGTTCTATCAACAAAGGTGTGTACAAATGTGGTCTACCATGTCAAATATATGTTATTTGAGTCATGAACTGTACTATTATTTCCAATCATGATAACTATGTTATTTTAATACCATTGTAGAGAATGTGTTTTGCACTAAATCTTCAATTACTCAAGTTAACAAGTCATCCAGGGAGCCTTTCAGGAATCCTCTTTCTCCATTGATGAATGGTAATATCATATATCTACTTATTAACTTTTGTATAATTCTTTATTTTAGCATATCACATCCCACCATAAAACAAACCCAATTGTTGTTAGTTTATGTTAGTTTAACAAAGATTTGAAGTTTGTAGTAAGGTTCATTAATTTATATTATATTAATTTGTAGACACACCAGTGCATCATTCTCCAACTCAATCAATAAGCCCTCCATCCATTGATAAATCAGATTCCTCACTTGCAAGGAATAAGAGAAAACATGCAATGTTGCAAAGAGGGTCTAAAGAAAAACGAATTGATCAAGGTATGTGTGGTATTAAATGTTTATAATTTATTTTACATTTGAATGTATGTTTAATACATTGCTGAAGGAACTTACCTACATGAAAGTATGTTTGACATATTAAATTGCAGAGAATGATGACTCTGACTATGCTTTAAGATATCATAAAAAGATACTATCGAGGGAGGCACAAATAAATCCTATCTCACCATTGATAAATGGTACTTATATAACATGTGATTTTGCCTACAATATTTTAATAGTCTTCCAAGTTGAAGTGTGTGTTTATCAATTCAAAGGTTTTTATTAATGTTTTATAATTATTGTTGTTACAATGTAGATTCAAGTGCAGCATTGTCAACTATGGAGCAAGCAAGTCATACAAACTCAGAAATGATTAGATCATATGAATCAACAATTAACCCGTCTATAACTTCTATGAATTCATGTGAGTTATTTATATGTCTGAATCAATATTCTTAATCCGCAAGATTGGACTCACACTTACATATTTTAATCATTGACATACTATGATAATATTTTAACAGTTCCATCAACACTAAGTCATACAATTTTGTACAAAAGGAAGGTGGCAAAATCATCTCAACCAATAAACTCAGAAAGAAGTCCACTATCCAACATTACGAACATTGAATATGTTCCTTCTGGCGGTAAGACATTAAATAATTATTATGATTATAAAATAGAGCATCTAACTTACTGTGGCCATATTATTAATTTGTTCACATCACCAACATACATTGTTGCATATATTCAGTGCCGCAAGTCGTAAATACATTGAAAAAGGGACAAAAAACTAGATTTCAAAAGAGAAGGAGATTTAAAGAACTTCCTATCACAAGACTTAATTTTGATTCAGTATTTGAAGAAGGTGGCACATCATCAAACTCATCAGCCAATGGTAATTTTTGTATATTCAATTTTTGATTTTACACAAATAGTAGTTAAATTAATAAATTGTCTTTCAGGGGTTAATCAAGAAAATATCAATTTGGATGCCTTCAAAGTAGATATATACGATGATGCTGAGAGCAAAGGTTCGCCTAAAACTTTTATTAGTATAACTAGAAATAGTTTAACCACATAATGTAATTTTTTATATCTAATATATTTTTAAAAACCCTCCATAGGATCTCTTGATTTTGGATATCCAGATTTCACATGCAAATGGTGCAAAGCTAAACTTTGGATAGAAGAGAGGGCAACAAAGTCTAGACCACCGACCATAGATGTCGAGTTTTCGCTATGCTGTCAAAAGGGATATGTTGATATTCCATATGTAGAGGAACCGCCTAAACTACTGTTATCATTGTTGGATGGAAGTGAACCTAGAAGCAAGCATTTTCAAAGCAATATCAGAGCATACAACAGTATGTTTGCCTTTACATCCCTTGGAGGCAAAGTTTTCTCAAAGCTCAACAATGGTAATGGACCGCCTCAATTTATCCTAAGCGGACAGAATTATCATAGAATTGGAAGTCTGCTGCCTGAGCCTGGAAGTGCTCCAAAGTTTGCGCAACTATACATATATGACACTCAAAATGAAATTCAAAATAGAACAAAAGTTTTCGAGTATGTATTGTGTTATCTTTTAATTAACTTTTCATTATTTTTATATATGATGTTAATCTTGATGTACACATTAATATGATAAAATACATTTGGTTGCAGTGCAAGTGATGGTGAGGGTGGGTTTGATCTTTCATTGGTGGAAGATCTAAAAAACATGTTGGATGAGTGCAACCCTTTGTGCAAATCTTTTAGAAAGATCCGTGATATGGTTGAACACGGTGCACCTCCGAAGATGGCTTTAAGATTGTTTCGAAAGACGGAAAAAGACTCAAGGATGCACAATTTACCTACTGCAGATGAAGTTGCAGGCTTGATTATAGGTGATTATGATGAGTCCGAACAGGGAAGAGATATTATAGTGGATGATGTAAGCAAAGGCTTAAGAAGGATACATGAGACACATCCCTTATACATGCCACTTCAGTATCCTTTAGTATTTCCTAAGGGGGACTATGGTTATGAGGAAGATATCCCTTATAGGGAATTTCAAGATGAGCTAAAAAAATCAAGAGGTTCAAGGGAAAGAGTTGCCATCAGAGAATATATTGCCTTTCGAATGCAAGAGAGGGATTGTGAGTTTGGTAACATAATGTATGGAAGAAGATTGCTTCAGCAGTTTTCCGTTGACTGTTACACCATGATTGAAGCTCAAAGGCTATCTTATATTCGGAATAATCAGGGAAATATTCGTTCAGATCTGTTGAATGGATTACAGGAAGCAGTTGAGATGGGAGACAATGACCCGCGGAAAGCTGGACAACGTGTTATACTTCCTGATTCCTTTACAGGTTCACCAAGGTACATGTTTAATAATTGCCAAGATGCAATGGCAATTTGTAAGAGATTTGGCTACCCAGACCTATTCATCACAGTCACTTGCAACCAAAATTGGAAAGAAATCAAGGACTTTGTTTCACAGAGAGGCCTTAGTGCATCTGACAGACCCGATATTATTTGTAGAGTTTTTAAGATGAAGCTTGATCAAATGATGACAGACTTTAAGAAGAATGAGATGTTTGGGAAAGTTATAGCAGGTTTGTATACAATTTAATATGTTAATATTCGATTAATTTGTTTTAAATAATACATTGTACAGATTTTAATATTTTCATATATCATAGGTATGTATACTGTAGAGTTTCAAAAGAGGGGGCTACCACATGCACACATTCTTTTATGGTTAGAAGGTGAAAACAAACTCCACACAACTAAGGAAATAGATAGGGTGATATCAGCAGAGATTCCTCATCCACAACTTTATCCAAAGTTGCACTTGGCCGTTTCAACATACATGATGCATGGACCATGTGGAGGTGCAGACTTGAATTCGCCTTGCATGAAGGGGAAAAGGTGCTCAAAATACTTTCCAAAGAAGTTTTTAGATTCCACTTCTATAGATGAGGATGGTTTTCCGGTCTATAAAAGAAAAGACAATGGTGTTAGTGTGATCAAGAAGGGAACTCCTTTGGACAATAGGTATGTTGTTCCTTACAATCCAACACTCTTGATGAGATATCAAGGTCATGTTAATACTGAATATTGCAACAAGTCAAATGCAATCAAGTATCTATTCAAATATGTCAACAAAGGTCCTGATAGAGCAAACCTTCATATTAAAAAACAAGCAGGAGACAAAGAAGAGGAAGGCCCAATCGATGAAATTAAGCGTTATTACGATTGCCGATATGTGTCGCCATGTGAAGCATCTTGGAGAATATTCATGTTTGATATCCATGAGAAGTGGCCTTCTGTTATGAGATTATCTCTACACCTAGAGGGCCAACAATGTGTTAGGTTCAAGGAAAATCAAAAGCTTCAAAATGTTGTGAATTATCATCAATCGGTTCCAACCATGTTTCTTGCTTGGTTTGTTGCAAACCAAGAGTACAGTGAGGGTAGACAACTGACATATGCTGAATTTCCATCAAAATTTACTTATTATCCTGACAAGAAGATATGGAATCCAAGGAAAAAAGGTTTTCAGATTGGGAGGCTATCTTACATTCCTGTAGGCTCAGGTGAACTTTACTACATGCGGATTTTGTTGACCTTTCAAAAGGGTTGTAAGGGGTTCAATTGTATTAAGACGGTTAATGGCAAACTCTATGACACTTTTCAAGATGCATGTTATGCGCTTGGGTTATTGTCTGATGACAAAGAGTTCATTGATGGAATTTTTGAAGCTTCTAGATCACAGAGTGGTCAGATGCTCCGTCTTTTGTTTGTTAGACTTTTAATCATGAGTACAATGCACAAGCCTGATAATGTGTGGAAAGCTACTTGGAACTTATTGGCTGATGGAATTCTTTATTCAAGACGAAGGATCCTCAATATTCCAGGTTTTTGTATTTTCTTTAAACCTTACTCAATACTGTACTTCACAAATATTACATTTAGATGGAACAATACTGTTGAGATGGTTTAATTAAATTTTATGGATAATTTTTTTTTTATATTTTTATTAGAAAATGACTGCAAGATGTAGTTATGAACACCACAAAAAAATAAGGCGAAGTGTGTTATATATTTTTCAAGATTGACATCATAACATGTCTGAGTAAGGTATCATTATATATGTTAAAATTTAGGACCATAACTTTTTTTTTGGTATATCAAATGATGCAGATTTGCGCATTCCTGATAATGATTTGCAAAATCTTTGCCTCATTGAGATAGAGAAGTTATTGATGGCTAATGGGAAATCATTGAAAGATCACAAAACTTTGCCTTACCCAGTGTTTGATGAGTTACTGGCCCAAGCAAATAAATTCATTGCTGATGAATTGAACTATGACAAAGATAAGCAAGGTGAGCTACATGAATCCCTACTTGAAAAACTCACCGATGAGCAGTACGATGTTTATTCTACAATCATGAAATCTGTTGAGGTACAGGATGGTCAGTTCTATTTTTTGTATGGCTATGGCGGAACTGGTAAGACATTTATGTGGAAGACACTATCCGCAGCCATCAGGTCACAAGGTAAGATTGTAATTAATGTTGCATCGAGCGGAATTGCATCTTTGTTGTTGCCTGGAGGCAAGACTGCGCATTCAACCTTTTGTATCCCATTGAAAATCAACGAAAAATCTACTTGCAATTTGAAACAACAAGATCCTAGAGCCAAGTTGCTTAGACAAGCAAGTCTTATTATATGGGATGAGGCTCCTATGATGCACAAATTCTGTTTTGAAGCATTTGACCGTACTATGCGTGATATAATGAGAGTTGTACATGAGGATAACTTGAAGAAACCTTTTGGAGGGAAAGTTGTTATTTTGGGTGGAGACTTCAGGCAAATTCTACCTGTCATTAGGAAAGCCAATAGACGTGATATCATGAAGTCCTCGGTTAACTCTTCTAATATCTGGCATAATTGTATGGTATTAAAGCTCACAAGAAACATGAGGTTAATTGGTGATGCCACAGTTGAAAGTGCAAATGAGATAAGAGATTTTGCAAAATGGATTTTGACAATTGGAAATGGTGATATGGTTGCAGATGAAGATGGAGAGAGCATCATTCACATTCCAGAGGATTTGTGTATTCCTCCTTGCAACAATCCTCTACAAGCATTGGTTGATTTTGTTTATCCAGATGTTGTTAGTAACATTGATAATCGAAGGATCTTTGAAGAGAAAGCCATACTTGCTCCTACTCTTGATTCTGTTGAACAAGTCAATGAGTATATTTTGTCACTAATTGAAGGGGAAACAAGAGAGTACCTAAGTTCTGACACACCTTGCAAATCTGATGAAGACTATGATATTCAAGCGGATTGGTGCACTACCGAATTTTTGAATGACATCAAGTGTTCTGGAATACCAAACCACAGGTTGATTTTGAAGACCGGAGTTCCCATCATGCTATTAAGAAACATTGATCAAGCCAGTGGCTTATGTAATGGAACACGACTACAAGTCAATCACCTTGGAAAAAATATCATTACTGCTACTGTCATTACTGGCAAGGGTATTGGACAAAAGGTATTAATCCCAAGGATGGATTTGGTTCCCACAGATTCAGGATTCCCGTTCAAATTTTCAAGGAGACAATTTCCGATCTCATTGTGCTTTGCTATGACAATAAACAAGAGTCAGGGACAATCATTGTCTAAGGTTGGATTGTATCTACCTCGACCTGTTTTTACACATGGGCAGTTGTATGTAGCTGTTTCTAGGGTAACCACAAAGAAAGGGTTGAAAATGTTGATTTTGGATGAAGATGGCAATCCATGCACCTCAACTCTCAATGTTGTCTATCCGGAGGTGTTTGCTAATTTGTAGAAATTAGTTTATCAGGTATGAATATGTCTATATTTAAGTTTAATTGTCAATTTAAATTATCGCATTTATATTGATAACATGCATAAACCTTTGTTTATTTTTGTAGATTATTTTGGAGCTAAATAGAGATGATGTATCTGTCTGTAACAAGGATACAGTTTTTTGGATTGATTACTCTTCAAAGTAGCGACAACTATTTTGGGTTACTTATAACATAAGTACGCTTCATTGTTATTTGTTAAGGATATGTAATTGCCTTTAACTAATGTGTCACAATTTGTTAAATGATGTCGTCTTTAATCTTATGATGACAACATAACACGTGTTGTCTAACCACCGCCTTAGAAATTGTTATTTTGGTGGTATGTTGTGAAAAATTAGTTGTTAACGCCACAAAAAAATATTGTTAGCCCGTGCGTTGCACGGGTGGAAATACTAGTTTCCTACATATGAGAATTGGTGGGAATCAAAGGAATGGGGAGACAAAATATCATTGCTTCTGTACAACTAGTTAGATACAAATTAAGAAACACAAATCAATAATTACTTAGGCATCTTTAAATGAGACTTCAACTAAAATTAATCTTCTTGAAATGTTGAGAAATCAGGCATAGTTGGCTTAAACATCTTAGGCATCTTTAAACTGCTACTATCAGGGAGCATTGTCACCTTTCTAACTGCTCCTTTCTTAGTGTTTGCAGCAAATCTTGAAGCCAAAAATGTAGCACCAAAATTTTGTCCTTGACTAGCATTATCATCCATAGAACTCTCTCCTCCACCACCCTCTTCATAATCCTCTAACTCCATCACATTTTCATAATACAAATTCTCTTTCTCTAACAACTCCATTGCCAATTGTCTCTTCCTATAACGCCGCCATGCCGCTTGTATAAAAGATGCCCCCCAAGCTCTCCAATGATGAGAGTAATATCTGAAAGCATGTTGCAGTTTCTTGCTATGAAGACGCTTAAACTGGCTTGACACAAATTTGAGATCTTCTGCTCTAAGTGCAAATGCTTCTACTTCACTTAGTGTCTTAACAGTTCTTGTAGATGATGGAAGGTTTAGACTAGATGTTGGCATCAAAGCCCATGTTAGCAATTCTTCACCACAAAAATCACCTGGTTTTAGTGTGATTGAATTGAAGAATCCTGATCTACCACCGTCGGTTGTAGAACTGTCTACACTTCCTCTGATGATAAAAAGCATCTCTTTCACTGGATCACCTTCTCTAACTATGTATGAGCCTTTTGTGTTCAATGATGATACTAAACGTTCGCATATAGCATCTAGAAGCTGATCATCCATTTGTCCGAAAAAAGGTACCTGAACACGACAACAATTATTAATGTGATGTATTTATTAGATGTAAAAGTTAGTTATACTACTAAATTGTTCGCATTGGCTATATAAGTCTTATTGTACCTCTTCGTGTAATTAACATTATCATTATCAATACAATTTGTATATTACTTTTCTATTATCTACGGCTTCTATCAAAAATCGTAATAGTATTCAAGATGTATACACATTTTCAACTTATAACAAGAGACTTACCCGGCGAACAATGTCTAGACAGAGATGCCTCTGAATCTGGCGGCGAAGATCAACAGGCAAGGATTTCAAAATGGCTTCTTCGTCAACACCTCTAGTAGCAAGCCATTTGTACTGAACAAAGCGACGAACACGATCTTGTAGTTCTGGTGGAAGTTGGCGATGATTCATCCATTCTTCTGTATCTTTTTGTCTAAGTCTCCATTCTTCAAGTCTTGCAGTTGTAGATTGCAGATAATTCTTTAAATTTATGGAAAGATCAAATCAATAGAAGTTGTTAATATATATTGTAAAAAGACTAGAGTTTATTTTTTAAAAACTTCTTCCCCTATATGTGATGCTAAGAATATGATTTTATAGTTTCACTTTAGAATTAATATACCTGCATGTTACCAATGAGATGTGCAAATAGGATAAGACCTGCTATGCATATGAAACTTGAAAACAATGTTTCAGCACTGTAAGTGCTAGTCTTCAGATTTTGTCCATATGAACTGCACATTATAAAAGAAAAAAATTTAGAATGAGTTACGAGATGAAATGCTCACTGCTGATATCAAATGGACTTGTCATGTATTGATGTCTTTGATAGAATGTTCAGGTAAAGAGCAGAGAGTAGAAGAAACCTTAGATTTTTCAAACCCCACCAGAGGCAATAAAAATATTTTTGGATGAATCTTGAGGAAGAGACATGATCGGTAAAAGCATCAGCAAACATTCCAAACTGAAAGTGATTTTTATCATTGAGTGCATCACAAGCTGTGAGGACTCTAGTCCGTCTGAACCAAACTTGACGTTCGTTGTTAAAAAGTGTGCTACAATCAAGAAAAGAAGGATTACAAGAAGGAGAATGTGTTCTGTTCATTTCCTCCTTGCACATTATTCTCCAACACTCATATTGTCTCTGAATAGATGAAACATACCATGTTGCTCCTAAAACCTGCACTGACAAACACAACACATAACACAAGTTAATTATTATCAAAACATTATAGTAATTAAATTTGATACTGTTAAATAATTACATGGCTGGCCAGCATGTAGAAACCAAGATTGTACAATGCCCCTGCCAAAGCAGTTTTTGCTATAAGGCCACTAGTCTTCAAGATTCGGCGTTGTAAAGGAAAAATCTGAAAACATCTTGGAATGAACTGAATGAGAACGATTAAGGACAGTGTGTGGTTTACATGAGCTGCATTTGAGTTCTTTGTTGCTGGAATCACAAACCAAATGACTATCTGAAATTGGAGGGTCCAACAAAATCAAATGTTATATTGTTATTTACTAATATACAGTTAAATGTTCTTGCTGCTCAATAACTAAACGACTGAATAGCGCAAGTTAGTCACCGAAACTGTAAGTATGATCGAAATAATTTCTCAATTTTTTGAATCGGCAGATACGTTTTAGAAATTGTAAAACGTACTCAAAATGTCCCTCAATTAACTTTTGTTATTAGGAGGGTATGACACATTGATCTCACATCAATGTTAGTTCACTATAAACTAAGTTGACTATAAAATTTAGGTTATCAATATAAATACCAAATCGGTTGGTACGTAATTGCAATTGTTTGAGGACTAGTTATTGGCAAATTAGTCTCCAAGAAACCTAAGGCGCAAATTAGTCTCTAGCTGCCCTTGTAGGCTCAATTTTGAGGAGTGCAAATTCAATTATTGTGTCGTGTCATAACCTCTAACGTTGTAAATAAATTAATTGATGGACTATTTTCAATGACATTTACGATTTTCAACCAATGCTAACAAATTCAAGAACTAATTTGCCTATTTACTCACAGCTAATTCTAAATTGTAATAACATATATTTCTTCAACGATTTTCCCACTAACTAACCTGAGGCAAAGGAAGGGTGGCAAGAAGATCAATAATGAAATCATGCTTGATATATCTGCGGGCGATCTGACCCGGATCAGTGATAAGTTCTTTGCGACCATAAACAAAAGAGGTAGGAGAATTGAAGGCAGTTCTGAACTTAAGAATCACGTGAAACAAGAAGAAGAGATCTGCGACGGTTCGCGAGAACGTGACAAACACGCCAAGAACCAAATCTGTTTGCATGCATGCTTTGTCTCCCGTAACAGGAATATAGAAATAAAGAGGGTCTAAAAACAAAGCAAAGAGACAAGCATAGAGGAATATTACGTTCCATTTTGCCACAAACTTTGAACGTGGATGGAGTATTTGGTACCACCATGGCACTTTCTTACGTAAAGAGAATGATTTTGGAAAACGGCTATAAAAATGAGATGAAGATGATGATGCAAATTGTTGTAACTCTCTATTCATCGTTATTTTTTTAATTACTTAATTAATTGTTTTCTAGCTACATGTCTCTAATCACCGTAAAATGTGCAATGTCACCTCAATATTGTTCATGGTTGCTGCAAAATTCATGGAGACCAAAGAGAATGAGAGAGAAAGTAAAAGGATTCCAAAAAATGTGACCACTAGCTTATGGTTCAACGTTAAATTAGGAATGAGAGCTAATATTATTTGTTCATGCAAATAGATATAGATAAACTTATGGTTACATTTTTAAAAGAATTGCTACTATTGAAATTATCTTCTTTTTTTTTTTAGAGATTTTTTAAAAAATATTAGAAATTGAACTGAAATATTTTTTATTACAAGATTAACATGCATACTATCGAAACGATTCATTCAGGAATAGCAAGAATGTAAAGGTGTCTTAATTTTGTAAAAATAAAAAACTATATATTATGCTAAGGGAAGGGAGTTACCACGGTACATTGACAGACTAAATACATTTTCTTTCTAAACTAATAAATTAACGGTCATTTTTTTTTTGAATTAAAGAACTATATATCGATAGTCATAGCCCAAATGGAGGGATATCTTGATGCCAAATGGTTTTTTCCTAGTTTATTATCTCTTGACACTGGTTCTGGGAAAAATTGTCCACTGGTGAGAAGATTGAATCAATTCCCAACATAACTTCAATTTGATTTCTTCATTGATTTGGGAATGAGATATGATGCCAAGGCCACCTTTACAATGAGGTGTGCAAACTTTATGCCATGCAATTGTCATCAATTTTCTTTGGTTTGTCACCACTTTAAATGAAACTTCTCATCCATCTTTCGAAGTCTTTAATCAAGCTTACTAACCAAGAGTGTATGATGAAGCTATGTAAAAGCATGTGGTGAATAACCCTTTTAACTAGTTGAACTCTTTTTGCAATGTAAAGAAGATAGGCTTTCCAATACGACAGCTTTGATTTAACTTTATCTGCTCTACAATAGGTTGAAGATAAATTGCATTTGGCTTACCTGGTAAAATTGAAACTCTAATCTATAAGAACAAGGGGATATACAAAATTATGCGAATGATTGTGGAATTAAACTAATGAGTAATATCATAAAGTTATGGAAAAGGGTGATTGAATGAAAATTAAGAAAAGAGATTCGAGTTACCAATAACCATTTTGATTTTATGTCTGGGAGATCGACTATGGAAACGATTTACTTACTTCAACGTGTGATGGAGCGATATCAAACGAATAAAAAAAAGCTTGCGCTTAGTTTTTATTGATTTGGAGAAGGTGTGTGATAGAGTGTCTAGAAAGATTTTGTGGAAAGTCCTAGAGAAGAAAGAGAGTTAGAATTGCCTATATTAGAGCTATCCAAAATATGTATGAGGGAGCTTTGACTAGTGTGAGCACGCATGATGGGGCTACCGACGATTTTTCCATAAGAATATGATTGCACCAAGAGCCGACTTTAAGCCCTTACATTTTTACTTTAGTTTTTTATATGCGCCTTACGGAACACATCCAAGAGTTGACACCAAGATGTATACTTTTTACAGATGACATAGTCCTACTTGGAGTGTCGAGGGAGGAATTAAATGGGGGGTTAGAGACTTTGACACAAGCCTTAGAAGCGTATGACTTCCGTCTCAGTAGAAGAAAGACAGAGTACAAGGAATATAACTTCAACAAAATGAGGAGTAGTTTCTACTTTCTACCTTGGAGGTGAAAGTTTGAGATCATATTATTCCTCAAGTTACAAAGTTTAAATATCTTTGGTCCATAGTACAAAATGATCGTATTCAAGTTGAGTAGTTGAAGTGGAGAAGAGTCTCAGGTGTTTTATGTGATAAGGAAGTGTCACTTAAGTTAAAAGGAAAATTATATTGGACACCAGGCAGACCGACAATGTTCTATGGTACAGAGTATTGGACGGGTAAGAACTAACACGGGAATCAAGTAAGGATAGCAGAGAGATATTTTGTTGGATGAGTGTGATAAAACTAGAAAAGATATGATCATGAATGATTCCATTCGATACAGTTGGGACTTGGGTAATATATTATAGAAAAGATGGTAGAAACTATTAAAAAAGATTTACAGGTTAATGAGTTCGATTCAAATCTGATTTATGATAGAAATTATGACATAATTTAATTAGTTGACCCTACTTAGAGGGATAATGTTTGATCGTAGTTGTTTTATTTTTTATTTAATTTTTTAAAATATGAAAAGCAAAAGTGCATTTAAGAAAAAAAATAAAAATAAAACCCAATCCATCGTTCACTACCGCTCTACCCTTGTATCAGAAACCAACCCTAATTCGCCGCAAAAATCAAAACCTGGTCGGAAAACGCAGCCGGAGTTTTTCAGCCAAAGAGTTACCTTACATATACAAAGAACTGGTTTTGTATTTTTAGTGGAAGCTAATTGGAGTTGAATTTCAACAATCAATCACAATGGTGTGTTTGTTTTCCCTTTAGATTTCATTCAAAGTCACATGCTTTTTCTGATTCTGTTTTTTGTTTTTGTGTTAGCCGCAAAATGAGTATATGGAGCGTCACCGAAGAGAGCATGGTCGCCGTTTCGATCACGAAGAAAGAACTCGCAAGAAAGAGGCTCGTAAAGCTCACAAGCACTCTAAACAGGCCCAGCAGGTTTAATTCAAATTATTTTTAAACAAGTTATGTATTTTGTGTATATTGTCATAAATCTATCTAACTGGGTTTCTGTTTAATCCACTGGAACAGGCTATTGGTATTAAGGGTAAGCAGATTGCCAAGAAAAATTATGCCGAAAAAGCGCAGATGAAGAGGACGTAAGTTTTTTTTTTTTCATAATGCAGCTTAGAATGAGTGCATCAGAAAAAATGTTTTTACATAATTCACATACATTGTTGTTATATTGCATTTGTTTATGCCAATAAAAATTTGTGCTTGATTTCTTACATATGGGCATGTAGAGAGAAGATGTATATTCTGTAGTAAGGAGAGTAAATCATATGGAGGATAGTCAAGAGGCAGAGGAAGACCTAAAAAAACTATAAGAGAAACTATTAGGAAAGGTTTTTGATATGTCATTATGACATAATTTGGTCCATGTAGCCGGCCTCACTTAGTGGGATAAGGCTTGGTTGTTGTTGTTGTTCTATTTCTTAAATATGGATTATTTATGTTTAGTGAAGAGTTGGTGGTTGGTGTTAGATAATGATTAGCATAATAGGTTTTGATCGATATGAATTTGTTCGTCAAATGCAAGAGAGACTGATTTTAATCTTGTTTTGTCAACAGTTTGGCCATGCATGATGAGTCAACATCTAGGCGCAAGGCTGATGATAATGTTCAGGAGGGAGCTGTTCCTGCATATCTTTTGG
>Ga0209282_1000474_pt1 | contig 19596 bp, 10 predicted proteins | sample Mtrugardesep15_FD_187529 | JGI IMG/M metagenome (GOLD analysis project Ga0209282, IMG submission 187529) | Root nodule microbial communities of legume samples collected from California, USA - M. trunc garden sep15 (SPAdes) (version 2) | ecosystem: Host-associated > Plants > Roots > Nodule...
TGTTCATTGAAATTTATAATCAAACAATTGTATCATTTTACTATTTCTCATTTTTATGAACAACAATATTTTTGGTTTAGAAGGAAATTCCACCATCGAATAGTCTTTTGAGACATGTCGTGTACTAACTTATAGGTCAAAATAGAATTTGGCTTCTCTTTCTCACACGCTCAATCTTCTTTTTGACTATTTCTTTTCTTACCATATCCTTTTCTCACACGCTCTATTTTATTTTGAAAATATTTATCTTTGGATATACAATCCAAGCTCCTTTATAGAGATTTTTGTACAAGAAGATTGAAGGGGAATGAGAAAAGTGTTTATCAACCGTCTCACACATCCTCTGAAGGGAGAGGAGGCCGAGTAAAACTAAATTTGCAACACAAGAAGGCGGAGGGTGCAAATTTGCAAAACAGAACATTTTTCTTTAACCATTCATACTATCCCTACAAGATGAGATCAATTATTGTATGAAATGTCAACGATGGAACATTGACATCATGAACACTACTATAAAAGAGAATGAGAGAATGTGAGATGAAATGAGAATTTATGAAGATTCAGTGGGCATTTATAGGGGGGATTTGTGTAAAGAGTCAGCATAGACTGTAACGGTCAATGAACTCAAAAAATGTGGTCAATAGAGTCTGGCGAATCGAAGGACTATTCAAGACACATTTTCAATGAGTCAGTCTTGCTGACCAAGCGACCGTCTATATTACTATAATAATCCAAAATATTATGCGAATTATTTTAAATTATATAATCCAAGAAAATTGCTATTTCAAGCAATTTTATTGATTGTGTATTCCACCCAACCACTTTTATTGACTTCCTCCTTTTCCAATGGACTTACCGTGAATTATGCACAATTTCAAGATTCATTGGATGCTATTTAATTCGCTATGCTTTTGTGATGGTTTTGTTCGCTTTATAATTTTAATAATACAAATTGGTTCAAGACTGTAAAATCCGTACTCCCTCCGTTTTTTAATATAAGCAAATTTGACTTTTTAGGTTCATTCAATTAATGATATATGTGGTCTATATTATGTGCCACATACATTATTAATTAAATGAACCTAAAAAATTAAATTTGCTTATATTAAAAAACAGAGGGAGTACTTCATAGGGTTGGAGACATTTCAGTTTTTATAATTCAAACTAGTCAAATACATGATTTTCTGTGCAACATTTCAAATCTTTGATTCACATTTAAGATTATCTTTTTGTCCTTGATTCGTATTCCATTGATTTGCATGTACGTGCATGTTTTGCATGAGAACACGCTCTAGGCTTTGGAGATCAATTTCTTGCCTTGCAAGCTTTAGTAAATTCACGCCTTGTATGATCATGGTATAACTCACTTTTGATTCAACCTGTCACTAATTAAAGCACTCAAACACACAAGTTAAATAACAAGATAATCAAAATCTAATAAAAATGTAGTTTAAATATGTTTATCATCTTTAAAACTTTAATATGCATTTTGAATCTTATCTCATTAGAACAACGATGCACAAAATAATACGATCAGAGCATACCAGAGCCTTCATATAATCAAACGATATCCTGACCATTGTGTCATAAGGGTAAAACCAACATATTGGTTCCATGTCAATAAATAGAGTGTCTCACACTGGAAAAAAAAGAAGATATATATATGCATTATCATTCTAAGAAATCACCACAAAGCACCTTGAGACTCGATCATTAGGTGTCTTGCAAATACACTCTCGATCTATCGCATTGGTGAAGGGAAAACTATCAACCACCGTGAACCACCACTAAAGTCGCATTGCACCTACTCTAACAGACTCTTCTATTCTTCGGCAAGAACATATAGTTTTGGCCTCTTAAAAAAATAGAAATGATTCTATATAAAATAAAATGTATGAAAGGAGCATATTCGGGAATAGGAAAAATATAAAAATAATTTGAAAAAAGATAAAAAAAATAAGCTATATTTAAATAACTGTGATGTGCGTAAAACTCTTTGCATTATATACAATAATGTTTCTGTCTTTCAGTTTTTACTTTTTACTAGCAAGAAACAATAAAATTGTAAAAAATAATTAAATGAATGATAAAATTCAAAAAAAAAATATGTTATACCTAAACAAAAAATATTTTATTTTGTCCCATGAGTCTTACCTCAACTGACAAAAATGCCATCATTGTTAGGTCGGACGTTATGACCGGGGTTCGAACCAAATCATTTATTGAATTTGTAATTGATTGATGTCGATCTTTCAATAGGAATTAAACAAACACCGCGACAAGACGTGAAATCAAACGCCGCACAAGACGACAAACAACACAACGCTACACTTAGACGACGAAATCTCAAAAAACACTTATTTAAATTGAAAGAAAAAGGGAAAAAAGATGTAGAGGGGTGATCCAAGGTCAAAAAATGACCTAAAATCACCCCTCTTCGATCAACGAAGAAGAAAGAAGTTTAGAGAGAAGTTGAAGTTTCTCTCACTAGAAAACTAGGGCCGATTAATCTTTATTCTTTTAGAATATAGGGGCTATAATCGTTAATTGTTATAGATGTTGATTTAAATTACACCATTCTTTCTAAAAAAACAAAAAAAATTAATTTTCAATCTAACTAAAAGTTCTATTTTTTTGGCCTAATGGTAGCAAAAAACAAAAACAAACGAAGATATCTATATATTCTGTTTTGCAGATCGAGTATTTGTGGATTTAGGTTAACTCTCTCACAGCGGTTAACTATGGCAGAGGAAAGGGTTGTGTGCAATTTTCATGTTTCGAGAGAACGATCAAGATATTTCCATCAGCCTCTTTGCTTCAAGTTTGATGTCATGGCTAACCGTCGAGATTTCTCCTCAGATAATATTGCGACGAGGATTTCAAGTATGTTTACAACTTCGATACTTATAAATTGCAATAGTTTCTTAACTCACGACGAAAATTTTCTATGGTTAAACTTGCAACGATTTTCCTCTCCATATTTGAATTCTGAAAACCTTGCTCAAATGACACTTAGTCTTATATCTGAGGTCAAAGAGATGTTCGGCTTCTCCGATTCTCTTATTACCCAGTGGTCGTACAGCAGAGTTCCCTTTGCTTTTACGTATAGTAGTTGACATGCATCCAACTGAAGAAAGAAGGACTGAATTGGAGCGTGCATCCGTGGAAGAAGCCGTGGAAGAGTCTATGCAAATTGTAAATATAATTCCTGCATCCAATGAAGTCCTTTTGTCCCTTAAAGCCTACTCACTTCCTCGCACTTGTACCATCTGTTTGGAAAGATTTCATGGTGACATAGAAAAAGCCAGTGATGATGATATTGACGTGAAGGTCTCAACAATGCCATGCGGTCATATATTTCACTACAATTGTATTCTCCAGTGGCTGCAAAAGGGCCATGTATGCCCCTTGTGTCGTTATGCTAAGCCAAATTAAATATCCAGTAATTAATCTTATTTTATTTATATTTGCCAACTATTTCTATAATTACATTTAATTTTAATCTTTGCTGTTCTATAGTTTTGTGTTGTTTCACAAGAAAGAATGGAACTGACTTTGGTTTGGATTGATTGTTGTTAACAAACTCCTTTGCCTTAGAAAACAAAATCATTATCTGAAAGGGAATGGTGTAATGTGTATTTAAACTCGATAATACATACTTTACTTTTTATTCCATAAATGTGGTGCAAAACTGTTATTTTGTAGTACTATTATTTATGATTTATGCTTTACTTTTAGGTTAATATGGACACTTATCTTTTGAATAGTTTTCTTATTGAAACTACACTGTCAAGTGATGACTTGAAAGTTGAATTGATCCAGAGTGGTCGCCGGTGCACAAGACATGCCAATGAGTGGGATCCCGCGACCGTGAAGGTATGAGACTGCATGGTTGAAGGAAGGCTTATAAGAATTGTTTTTTGGTAGCCCATTCCATAAAAACTCCACACAGTTAATTAAGCGTGTTTGACTTGGAGTAGTCTTTTATGGGTGACCTACTGAGAAGTTTCCTGGTAAGCGTGCAAGTGACGACAAAACACGCTGAAAAGACTCGTGTTGGTTTGTAGGGTCAACCGGCAATGCTTAAAGTCATATGGTATGTTACATTTAAAGTCCACAAGAACAAGGCAAAGGAGCGCAAAACATAGGTTTTGGTTGTCGAGTAGATCACGACGACAACAGAGTGTATTATCAGAATGCACAATGGGACACCACCATGTGATGGCCAAAGTTATAGAAAGAAGGGAGTTTCCCAAATGGCAAGCAACCAAACATTTCATATAGCTAACACAAGTAAAAAACCAAGTATGAATGCATATATGTTTGGATTCACTTCTATACGCACCAAACTACGTTCATATGCCTATTAACCATGATTTAATAGAGGTTATAAACTAAAGTTTTGATTTTAACGCACGTCGGACACTTGTAATCCACCACAAAAACAAACAAGCAGAAACCTTTATAAATCATAGCGATAGCAAACCTTTGAAAGATTGACAAAGCGGCATGAGTGATATATTTAGCCCTCCCTATAATCTTACAAAGACCCATATTATAATTTAATCTATTGCTATTTGCTAGCACAAACCACACTCTGCTGAAACATTCTATGTTCTTCCCGGTGATACTTACTTTCCTCGAGAATTTGTAGCTCCTCAAATACATTTTCTTGCAAGAGAGGCCATCAATTTCAACTCCTTTGCGATAATTGTTAGAGTTTAGTCTTCACAAATTCTACTTCGGATTTTGGCGATTTGTATAGGTTTGCGAAGGTTGTTGGTCGAATGGGAATATTTGATTTTGACACAATTGGATACACAAACAAAGGTCATGTAATATGCGAAGGAAATAGTTTAACACACTAAATAGTCGTTGTGTTTATAGTGTAAGAGAGGTGGTGAAAATATCAAAGTAATGTACATTGGAGAGTGATTGTAAAATTTCAATTAATCAATATTCAGTAACAAATACAAATGAATTTTTCAAAGGGCTCCAAAGAAAATATTAAAAATCAGAACAATGCACATCCTAAATCACAAACCCTAGAACCCAAAATCGAGTGGCAAAACCACAAGAATAATCCACCATAATCACAACCATTGATGAGAAATAATCGATCATACTCACTCTATAGCTTCTTCAATGCCTTTTGTCCTTCCCATCATCTAACACACGCTTTCAACACACTTCCATATTGTGAAGCCACCTCAAATATTCTTTTTAATTGTTTTCATGGTCACCGCTTTAAACGTGACAAGGTGTACCCATTTACTTTAATTTTTTCATTATTTTGATTTCAACTCTTAATTTTCTATGTTCATCCAAAATGATCTCTTCTCCTTTCATGTAAGTATGTAAATAGTGCTCATTGAACCTTCACTATTCTTGTGTCAAAGGTAACCCTGTTGACTGGTTTTTCTTGTTCATCCGTTGAAATTTAAAACAATATTTTTTTCATCTAATATACCAACAAGCTTCTTTCTAAACCTGTTCTTGGGATTGATCTAGTGGTGTTGTTTGGGATCTTGGAGTGTACACTTCGTCAAGTTCTTAGGTTCGATTCTCACCAGTGTCAATTTAAGTAGACTTATTTAACTTTACAAAAAAAAAACAACCTTCTTTCAAAAAATATTATGTGATGACAGTTTTGTTTTCAATTAAAATCTAAAAAAGCCATGAAAAACCCAACTCAATCTATCATTTTGCGAATAAAAAAAAACTTAATATATCATAAAAAATGGAATCTCTATCTCTAAAATCCAGAACACAAAACAACCCAATTACAATAAAAACAAATTTATATCAAGCTAAGAACACAAAAAGATTGAAAAAATTGTGGGTATCCCCATTACAATCAAAATGACATTTTCATAATGTGGGGAAGAAAAAGTTGGAAGAGGAAGGGTAGTAGAGCTTGTGAAAAGGGTAGAGGTGATGGTGAGAGGAACGTAGGTGGCTAGCTGGGAAAGGAAGGGTAATGGGGCTCGTGGAGATGGAAGAAGACAATGTCACATACGGGTATGTAATGAAGTTTGTCATAGTTTTTTTATTTCATATTTATTCATACAATGTGTATTGAGTTAAAAAATAAATTAAAAACTTGTTTGTTGTCAACTTATGTAGCATGTTTTCAGGTAAGGAAGGGTTGAGTTATGCAAGAATGTGTGACCCTAACACACCTATTAGTTTAATAAACTAACCGTCATTTTTATTTAAAGATTTAATTAATTGTTGTTTCGCTATCTTATAAATATGACATAATAGCATATTTTCAGGTAAGGTAGGGTTGAGTTGGATTCACAAGATTGTAGTGTGTTGAAAAGGTATGTAAGAATGTGTGATCCTAACACAACTACTAGTACTAGTTTAATATGAACTAACTGTCATTTTTTTAATTTAAAGATTTAATGAATTTTTTTTTAAGGGTGGATTTAATTAATTGTTGTTTCACTATCTTATAAATATGACATAAAATAAATATATGTATATTTAATTATTATTATTATTAATATTGTTTAAACTACTTTATTTAGGGGCATAATTATTTAGTAGTTTAATTATTATTAAACAACAACTATAAGTTAAAAATTGAGACATTTTTTTTATAAATGAGATAAAAAAAAAATTGAAAATCTTCTTATAATAAAAAGAGGATGAGTATTTGAAAAGTTTAAGAAAGAAATAACTCATTTCTCCATCTTGAGATAAAGCCGCAAACGATACAATATCAACAAGACAAGTATAAAAGCGTTTAACTAATATTTTTATTAGGGTTAATTAAGTTTTTAGTCCCTATAAATATACCGAATTTCGTTTTTAGTCCTCATAAACAATTTTGATAGTTGTTGGTCCCTATAAAAAAATTTAGCACTTAGTTTTAGTCCCTATTAAATTAAAATTTGTTTAATTATGCTTAAACTTCTAAATTTTTGAAAGATTTTTTACATACATGTTCATAACATCGTAAGACACTCTTTTATAAAATATTTTATTTTTTTAACGTCTAATGAATTAAATATAAATTTTTCTAAAAGTCAAAATTTCAAGATTATATTAATGAAAATTTGGACCTAATAATAAAATTTTGAGCTACTTTTTTGCGGAGGAACTTTGTATAATGTTATAAATAAGAGCATGTAAAAAATATGTTAAAAATTTAAAAGTTTAAGCACAATTAAACATTTTTTAGTTTTACAAGGACTAAAAGTATGTGTTGGTCCCTGTTAATTTAAAATTTGTTTAATTATACTTAAAATTTTATATTTTTAAATGATTTTTAACAAACATGTTAAGAACATTATAATAATCTCTTTTATAAAAAATTAGAATTTTTTAACATATAATGAATTAAATATAATTTTTTTAAACGCCAAAATTTTAAGATAAAACTAACGAAAATTTGGACCTAAAAATAAAATTTTGAGCTAACTTATTGTGGAGGAACGTTTTATAATTTTATGAGTATGTCTGTAAAAATTCTTTCAAAAATTTAAAATTGTAAGCATAATTAAACAAATTTTAATTTAACAGGGACTAAAACTACATGCTGTAAATTTTTATAAGGACCAAAATCTATCAAAAAAATTATGAGAACTAAAAATGAAATTCAGTATATTTATAAAGACTAAAAACTTAATTAACCCTTTTTATTATAAGTCACTTTAGAAAGAAAAAAAAATTGGTTAATATCATGAACTTTGAGTGGCCGCATCCTCCCATCATCTATCATTGAATCTTCAAACCTCAATTGACCCTTTCACGATCCTCACTTCCATATTCACATTCCTCCCATACAAATCTAATATTCAACTCTTTCATTCAGCGCCTTGACCCCAAAATCTAAATCCTACACAACACATATCGTGACTTTAGCACCCTCCATCAACTATGGTTCCGAAAATAATAAATCCCCTCAAAGAATCCCTTCGTGCAAAAGAAGACAAGAACCTCTCACTGTGAAATTGATAAATTATAATAGATTACTATGAAATGAATTTGATCGAATTTGTACCCCCTTGGAATGAATTTGCCATAATTGATGAGATATCATGACTAATGCACATGGATAAAACGCTCTTTTTTTTTTGCTAATAATATAAAACACTTATTTTTTTGCTAATAATATAAAACACTTCTACCTTAAAAAAATTATAAAACATTTCTATTATGAATTGTTGGTTTAAAGATGAAAACAATAGAGAAGATGAATCTACTCTAGTGTTGATTTGAGCGGTGTTTCACATTGTAATTGGCTAATGACATCATTTGCATGAGCTAACATGTTTGGTTTCGGTCCCCCTCATAAAAAAAAATTGTATGTTTGTTTTACGTATTGTATTGAGTTTAAAGGTTATTTTAATACAATAATTTCATTCTTAATTTTATTTTTGTTAAACAAGGAAGACTTGCTCAACAAGCAAGCCCCAAGGAGATATTATAAAATCAAAAAGAGAGACAAATGAAAAGGAGGGGGGACAAAACAACCAAAACCCTCCAAAAACAACATGAGATCAACAAAATCTTAAATATGGCAAGCCTAACCTATTTCTAGTATAATTTCCCTAATTTGATGAGGTAAGTGATCCCACCAAAATGAAGGGTTCAAACTAAGCCCAATATTTGCCAATTAATCCGCACAATGATTATGTTCTCTATATATGTGTAACAAAGAAAGACATAACAGAAGTAATGTGTAAACAGTTATCCCATCTATTTCTAAGTTGTCATGGAACAATGGATTTTGACTTAAAAGCCCAGGTTACCAGCATGGAATTAGTTTCAATCCACAGATGAGACCACCCTTTTTGATTAGCTAGCTCAATAGCATACATGGCACCATTTAATTCAGCAACAAGAGAGTTTGTGCTCCCTAAGTAAATAGGCAAATGCTCCAAGAAATGCAGAAGTAATTTAAGTTTTAATTATAACATTGATTATGTAAAAAATAAAAAAATCTTTTGAGGATGATTTTTACCATCTATTATGATCCTACCTAATTCGAGAGATTAATCTATACCGTTGTATACAAAGGATGCTCGATTCACACCAAATATTTTTAACCATAACCATGATTATGTAAAATTAATTTTATATAGATAATCTTTAAATATAAGAATAACAAATAAATGATAAATTAATTTTATATAGATAATATTCAAATATAAGAAAATTAACTAATTAAGCAAACAACACAATGAGAAATCCATTATGAACTCGTCAAAAGGTGCTAGAGTTATTTGAGAATTTTGATTCAGTCCACCGTAAAACAAAATGGTCACGAGTAGTGAACATACCCATCATCTATATTGTACGTACAATAGAAAAACAAAGGATTGATTAACAAAAAGAATAAACAACTCAAGCAAGCTTAGTTCAATTTTATTCAAATTAATTAGCTTAATTCAACATTAGATCCAGACATGGACCAAGTTATTTTCTCTACACCAACATCTGTATCCAACCCTAACGCATTCCACACAGCTACAGATCCATCAACGATGTTGTTACGACAAGGTGGCTGACCTGCATGTTCATCATCACATCCATTCACGGAATCACACTGGTCCACCACTTTCGCCGTCACACTCCTCCCGTTCCTGGCCGTGATTCTAATAATTTTTCCACATCTTGAACCTCCGCTGTACCACCCGGTGGATAGAGCCACTACTTTTTCTGAGTTGCTATGGAACTGCTCGTCGCACTGAGATGGAGCTCCTCCGTCTCCACCCTCACTGAAATCATTCAACGTGAGTAATGCTTGTGTGGAAGATGAAACTGGTGGAGAGCACTTGAATTGAGGGAATGATTCTCCGTCGCATTCTAAGGTGCCGGAAGATTTACACTTGTCGCCACTTGGTGGTGGTGGTGAAGGTTTGGTGCATATGTTCGTCCCAACGTCAGGGTCATCGTTGCATTTTCCGTTGATGCAAATGAGTTGACCATCACAATCATTGAGAGTTTTACAAGGTCCATTGCATGAGGAAATAGCATTTGTGAGGAATGGAATGTTTATGATGTTGAAAAGGAAAATGGAAGCTAAAAAAATAAGATTTGAAACGTGAGCCATTGTGATTAGTATTGCGTGCTTGCAATATTATTTTGGCATAGGGCAAATACCCTTTATATCGAGTTTGAAAAGCTGTATTGTACCCTCGTCATGGAGTTCAATTGCGTATGGTAGATTAAAAATACCTTAAAAACAAAGTCAATGTTGGTTGGTCGATACTTTGATGACAATATAGCATGATTAAATAATAGGTTGAGTGATGTTAAATTTTATCCATTCTACAAAGTCAAATATAGCGATCTTGACATTACTAATAAATTTAATCAAAGAGAAAGAGAAAGCTTATATATTGAATTGTTTGCAAATTGCAAGTCTTCTTTGAAAACAACGTGTATGGTAAATTCATAGGTAATGTGAAGTTTGGCTGGGTACTGATATATTCTAGGAAAAATTCATTTAAGATTTGATTTGATTTTTAAATAAATTAATACAAAAAGATATAGAGTAATTGGATGATAGTACATACCTAACAAAATTTCATGTTTACCAATGTGTCCACCTAATAGTACTCCTTTCGTTGTATAATATACTTATTTACAACAACAAACAACAACAACAAAAACTTAATATAATTGATTCAATTTTAAAGATTATATTAGTTATATCTTTTCAAATTTCTAATTAGTATTACATGAATCACTTCCAATCGATTTCTTCCACGATTTTGCTCATCCTCTTCGATCCAAATCGGTAACATAATAAAAAAAACATGCAAAATCGTGGTAAAATTGCAGAAAAATCGCATAAAATCGTGAAATTGTTACAAAATTAGAGGTTTTCGCACGATTTTGAAGGATTCTGGGTATTTTTTTTATACATATGTCAATTTTGAGCTCAATTTCTATCGTTTCCATTTTGTTACCATCATCCGCCATTGTCTTCATTAAGCTCTTATTTCGTTCAATAAAAAAGAGACAATGAATGTGAAAATGGAAGTGATGCAAGAGGTGGTGATGATGAAGACCACCATGATGAAGATGAATGTCTTAATATGATGGGGATGATCCATAGAATTGATTTGTGTGATTTGATGTAGCATAGCATCCATTGCTTTAACTTTAAGTCTTTTTGGTATAATTCTTCGATTTCAATTGTGATTTTACTATTTTTGATTTTGCTATCTCGTATCGATTCTAAAAAAGTAGTTGAGTAAAATCCTCAATTTCAATTGTGATTTTACAATTTTGCTATCCCCTTTCGATTTGAAACAATCATGATTTTGACAACATTGTGCAAAACCATTATTGACAATACATTATTTATGCTTTACTTTTACGTTAACATGGACACTTATCTTCTGAGTAATTTTCTTATTGAAACTGCACTAGATTTAACAAGTGATGGCTTGAATTGATCCATGGAATTTACAAAGTCTGAAAATATTAATTTGATGCTAGCATGATATGTGAAGAGGTGGACGTGCTATGCAAAAGTAAAACAATGGAAAATGATGTGTGCATAGCAGTGACACGTCATCGTGCATATTTCAAAACAAAATCGACATAAGCATCCAATCACAATGCATATTTAGATTAAAAGAATTTTAATATATATCTCAATATAATAAAATGAGACTAAAGTTTAAAGTATCTTAAACTCATACTTTGTAACGTGCACGAAAATATATGACAATGATAAGAATTTTAAATTTAAATTTTATATATATATAAATAGTATTACTTGTTAAACGAACGATTTAGTACACTTTCCTAATCCGACCTTCAAGCACGGTGGTTATAGAGATGGCACCGGAGACAAACGGTCAACAACTCCTCTTCCACCGCAAAAACCAACCTAAAGCATGTATATCAAATTACCCTCAAGGTTGATTTGGCAAGCCAAAGATCTGAATCGTCCTTCATATCGATAATAGGGTTAAATTGTCGATTCTGATCAAACTACAGACATTGGCGACACTATTGAGAAAATAACATTTGCACAACTCCAGAGAAATACCGTGGTTGTAATTCGATGATTCAATAGGTCGAACCCAATTTCCAGGATTATGTTTCAACATACCCGCTTCCAACCATCCATTGGCCATTCTCCAAAGCCCATTGGTATTACTATTGCACCCATCTTTTGCCCAAATACTACGAAACCTTTCAGCCACATCACGACTTCATAGTTGCACCCTCATCATTTTTCCTATCATAGTTTTTTTTTGAAAAATAGCCACACCTGCTCTTGTATTTATCCTCTGAAAACTTCATTTTCATAATCGTTTTGTTTTCTTGTGACGAAGACAAAGAAGCCATTGCAATTCTTGCTCTTCTTGAGACCAATAGAAACGGAAGCAATTCTTGCTACTAACTAACTTGTAACGTATACTACTACTTATATAGTGGAACTTTTACGGTACACTCGTCTTAAATTGAGGTGTATCGGTATTCTTGCTTTCTAAATCTATAAATTAACAATCAATTTTTGAAAATAAATAGTTATTTGTCGGCATTTCTATTTTAAAAAATATCATTTCATAAGAAAAACACATCCTTCATTGTTATAAGAATCATAGTAATTTTTTTTTACATATTATCGCATAAAATAATCAAAGTTCTCTATTATAAGCGATAAAATTAAAAAAAAATCAATTTTATTTCATTGACCCTTTTTGTGAATAAGATTTAATCATTATAATTATAAATGATAAAAAATAATATTTTTCTTCAATAAACAACTCATTTAACTATAAATTTAAGGGTTTGATGTACCGATACACTCAAATATGTTGCGTATATAGTAGAATTTGCCATTATAGAGTATCAGTTCTTCAATAAACTAATCGTCATTATTTTTATTTAAAGATTTAATTATTATCATTATTATTTTTTCTATTAATAAATATATGTAGTTTAATTATGCCTTCAAAAAAAGTAGTTTAATTATTATTTATCATTATTATTTAAAATATAAAAATAACATTAAATATGGCTAAATAAACGAAATGTGATGTGATTCCACCATCGTTTAAAATTTTCTAGACTTTCTTTTATAGAAAACTCTTTAAAATGTCTCTGTGAACTTAACTCAGTTAATAGAGACATTGAATAATTTATGCAAGGGTAGGGGTTCGAACCTCTGACACTTCATTTCTCCACATTTATAATGTGTGAGCTTCGGCCACTAAGCTACCAAACAAAAAAAACTCTTTAAAATATAAAAATAACACTAAAGAAACGAAATATGGCGTGATTCAAATTTTATAGACTCCATCGTTTAAAGTTTTCTAGACTCAATTCTCTCGTTTCCAAACCAATGCAGACACATCCTTCCTTTATTATCAAGCTATGAACCAAACCAATGCAGACACATCCTTCCTTTATTATCAAGCTATGAAGATAAGTTTCCATTTGTAAAACCAAAACCCACTTCGACTAATTTTTTGGTGTTGGATTGTTTTAAATTCAAGTTGATAAATCTGAATATCTGTAGTTAATTGGAACCCAAAAGCAAATAAAAACCTCAAAGATATCTATACTATATATAAAAGAAAACTACATCTTTCAACTTTTTGGGTTATCTTTTTCTCTTTTCAAAAATGTCTTCAATTTTTAATTCAAATAACACATATAACAAATAGATGAAAATAAATTTAAATATTAAAAAGCAACAAACATTGTTGTTGGTGTTATTTAAAAAAAAAACAAACATTTATATTTTTAGTTTTAATCAAAATCAAAATTTCATAAAATAAAAAAACCACTGTTCATTATTTTCAAACGTTAGTGCAATAAAAAAAACGGAAAGACGCATATGTGAGTGTCTGTCTTTTCGTTAGTTTATATAATATTAAGTCTCTTGACTAGGAATTTGCTAAACACAACCTAGACTATAGTGGTATTCTTTTTTTTTTTCTTTCTTTTTTAAAAAAAATCAACAAAAAGAAAAACTTCAAACTATTATTATTTTTTAAAAAAATATAAAAAACTATCATCAAATTATTTATATTAGAATTACTTTTATTTTAATCTATAACAAGCATATCCAAATATATATATATATATATATATATATATATATATATATATATATATATATATATATATATATGAAATTGATAAATTAGAATGGATTACTATGAAATGAATAGAGGAACTCTTGATTGAATTGGTACTCCCTTGGAATGAATTGGCCACTCTTGATGACATATCATGACTAATGCATATGGATAAAACACTTTTTTTCCTAATAATATAAAACACTTCTATTATGCATAGGTTTTCAAATTTTCACAGCATGAACAATGTGTTTGATTGTGTGTCTGATCCCTTTTATTATTCTGTGTTGTTGGTGTGAAGTTTTGAAAATAGTAGAGAATGTGAATCTACTCTAGCGTTGATTTGATCGGTGTTTCACATTGTAATGACATCATATTTACAATGTTTGGTTTTGGTCCTCTCAAAAAACAAAAAAGTTTGGTTTCGGGTATTTTATTGAGTGTAAGGGTTAATATAATACAGTAATTTAAGTTTTAATTCAAAAGATCAAATTTAATCATAACAATGATTATGTAAAAAAAAGAAAAAATCTTTTGAGGAAGATATTTGTCACCTATTATGGTCCTACCTGCTTGAGAGATTAATCTCTACCATTGTGCATAAAAGATGTCTGATTCATACCAATATTTTTTAACCATAACAATGATTTTGTAAAATTAAGTTTATACAAATAATATTTAAATATAAGAATAACATTAAATAAATGATAAGTTTGTTGTATACATGTTTGTGCTTTAGATTGGTACAATACAATTGGTCGTCTTTTTCTCTAGAACTCTTTCATTTTTAATAGAGGTACTTTTAATAACGTCACTATGGGACAATAGATGATTGTTCAAAGCATGCCCAAAAAAAAAGTAAGAAAAATCTCATATCGCTTAAAATGCACTTCGAGAAGGCTTATGGTAGGGTGAATTGGGATTTTTTTTTATTCTAATTAACCTTTATTAAATTTGGGCCTCCTTCTTCCATTATTAATTTGATTATGAGTTGTATTACCTCTTCCTTTCCTTCTCTTGAGTCGAATGGTAAAAAACTTGAAAGTTTCAAACCTAAAAGGGGTTTAAGATAAGGTGATTCACTCCCGCCTTATTTATTTCTTCTATGCATGGAAAAACTATCACTTATGATCCAACATCAGGTTAATAACAATCTTTAGAAGACGATAAATATTTTCCATGAAGGTCCTAATCTTATTTGCTAATGATTTCCTTCTCTTCACTAAAGACAAAAGCTCTCAACTTAAGTTGGTTTGAGATGTGCTGTAATTTTTTTATCTACTTCAGGATTGAAGATTAAGTTCAGAATTCAAAGTTTATGACCTCTTCAAATATGTCTCGGCCTAAAAATAATAAACATGAGTCTCTTCTTCAACTTAACCACACTTTTTAGCTAGATAAGTGCCTTAAATTTCCTATATTGTCTAGAAGAGTTAATTTAGATTTCTAGTATACTTTACCAGGAGTATATTGACAGCAATACCATTGATCATGACACTGATAATAAATTAATTTGGAGTGACTCCCCTAATGATATATACTCGGCCAATCATGAATATACATGGTTGGGTCAGGATTCAATTCAACAATCGACACCAACAACTTGTTGGAGTTAGATTTCTAGGCTACCAATTATTGAAAACCTTAGACATTTAGTTGATGATGCTTGGTGGTATTCCAACTAGTGTCTTAAAAGGTTTGCGACATCTCATTACGAATATTGCATGTGATCGGGATTGTCCCAACATAATGGCTATCTGGAAGTTTTTTTGTGCAGCTTATCCTAACAACTTTTGCATGCAGGATTGCCAAACGTGGTTTAGTTACCATCCTACTATTGAGGTGGTACTATGTTCATAGTAAGATGTTTTGAGATTTAACGGAACATAAATGATGAGATTTTTCAACATGTAAAAAAAGATAATTGGATTTCAATCAATAGTATATTCGCCTATCATTTCTCCATAATGCATGTTCTTGGTTCCACTAATAAGCTACATGTGATTCTTCATGTATTAAAGTTAATGTTGAAAATTCTTCTCTGGGTAATCCTGATAATGTGGGCTTTGGTGATCTTTTGTGGAACTATAATGGGATGTGGATTAAGTTTTTTTCCCTTTTCCGAATATTGTGGTAGAGCTTCAAATTTTGTTGGTTGAGCTTTCAGCTATATAGAAAGGTCTTCAATTGACTTAGGACCATGAATATAAGTTTATCATCACTGAAACTAACTCATAAGCAACTTAAGATATGGTTGTTGATACTAAGTAGAATGATTTTCATCTCATACAACTTTTTCTATTATCAACAAACCCACGTCTCTTTAATGGGTGATTACTTTTACTCATACTCTACGATAAGGAAACAAATGTGTTGATTGGTTATCAATATTTTGTGCTATTGATGTTGATTCCTTAAAGATGTGGATTTCTCCCCTACCTCAGTTGAATAATATCATGTCTGTATATACATTTAAACTTTGTTTGGATAACTTAAAATTAACAGAGTGGAACGGAATGGAACAAATATTTCATTCCATTATTTGGATATTTTATGATGAAATGGAAATAATTTCCCACTCCATTGTTAGAAAAGTAATATGTTATAACTTTTTAATTCCAATTTTACCATTTATTTCAAAACAATCAATTCGTTAAATTGTGAATTCAATTCAATCAATATATAGTTTATTTTGTCATAATTCATGAGTAGCACCGGAATAAACATGAGTAGCACCATAAATTCAATATATTTTGCCAAAGTTTATTTTTTAACGAACACCTTCACTAAATTAGAAGGTTGATACTGGAGTTTCTGCTATTGTTTATCTTGTTTCTACGAGAGATGCCTAGTACCTTAATCGCGTAACTATTTGAAAACCTTACAAAGTCAGCCGACAAACTTGTGTTTGTACTGTTGAAAGCCTATAAAGTCAACCTTACTTCAAGAGGTCGTAACCAAAGCAGCATGCAGGTGGTTGCAACTTGCGCCAACTGCAAAGTAAAAGCTGCAATTGAGTGCTAAGTATGAAAAAACCAATTTCTCCATTGTATTAGATAAGGCTGCAAATAAATAATACGATTATATGACATTAACAACTCAACCATAGGAGAAAAACCATAGGAACCTTTATTATTTATTTGGCTTAATTGCAGTTTTAACCCCTAATTTCACAAAGTTGCGATTTTAGCTCCTAAGAAAAAACTACAAAACGGTCCCTTAAGTTACATCTGTAGCAGTTTTGGTTCTTCAAGACAAAAAAAATAACACGTGACACCTTACTTAGGGTGCCACGTCAGCGTAGACCGAGTCAAAATTGACATTAGAGGGCAAAACTGTCACAGATGCAAAACTTAAATGGCCATTTTATAGTTTTTTTATTAAGGTACCAAAATTATAATTTTGTAAAAGTTAGAGGGTTAAAACTGCAATTAACTCTATTTATTTTTAATCAAAGAAAACACATGAATGAATTTTGACAGGCTACATACACCACACCAACCACAACTTTTACCTTTTTTTCACTTCAATCAACATCATTGAATCTTCAAACTCTAATATTGACCCTCTCACAATCCTCACCATTCACACTCACCAATATACAAAATCAAACCCCTTCAAAACCAATATTCAACTCTTGATTCATTTTCCTATGTGCAAAACCAAAATGGCCATTAACGCCTCCACCCCAAAATCAACAACCCCACGTTCCAAACGCACCACCCAAACACCCTCAACACCATCATCATCATCACCTAAACCCACACGTGCAACTACTACAACCACACGTGCAAACTCCAAAGCAAAAACATCATCCTTCTCCGACAACCCTTCAACCTCCTACGCCGGTTCAACCGGTTCAACCGGGTTCCATCTCTCAACCGATACATCAATCTCAAGCAGAACATCCTTAACCTCTCTCCGCAACACACTCCCAGAAAACCCAAACATCTACGACTTCTCCGAAATCTGTTCCGCCACAAACAACTTCCTCTCCAAACGCTACTCTTCCTCAACACCATGCTGGCGATGTACCTTACGGAACGCTGACGTCATCATCTTCCAACGCAAATTCCGTCGCAAACTCCAAACCCAACAGCTTCAAGAGCTTCTCTCCACCATCTGTCGCAGCCACCACGTCAGCATAGTGAAACTCCTCGGCGTTTCGATCTCCGGTGAACATATCTACCTTGTTTACGAATTCGTTAACGGTGCGAATCTTTCTGATTGTTTACGAAATTCAAGAAATGTTCATTACACTGTTCTTTCGACGTGGATTTCGAGAATGCAAGTTGCGACGGATCTTGCTCATGGAATTGATTATATTCATAATAAAACTGGTTTGAATTTTAATTTTGTTCATAATCATATCAAGAGTAGTGCGATTGTTGTTACTGAACCGGAATTCAATGCTAGAGTTTGTCATTTCGGTGCTGCACAGTTATGCGGTGAAGCCGTTGAAATTGATTCAAAAAATTTAGGAGAAATCACTGAGGAAGAAAATAGATCGGTTAGATCGAAGGAATTTGAAGGTGTGAGAGGTTACATGTCGCCGGAGTTTCAAGCCACCGGCGTCGCGACGCAGAAGAGTGATGTATATGCATTTGGAGTGGTGATGTTAGAGCTTTTATCTGGTGAAGAATCGTTGAAGTTTAGGTTTGATGAGAAGAGGCGTGAATTTGTGAGAATTTCGGTGATTGAGTCAGCTAAGGAGGCCGTCGCCGTCGTGGACGGCGGAGGTGACGGCGGCGTGGAAGGGAAGCTGAGAATGTGGGTGGATAGAAGGTTGAAAGATTCGTTTCCAGTGGATGTTGCTGAGAAGCTGACACGTGTAGCGTTGGATTGTGTACACGTGGATCCAGATAAGAGGCCTAATATGGGACGCGTTGCGGGGAAAATCTCAACGCTTTATTTGAAATCAAAAAATTGGTCTGACAACATGAAATTGCCTGACATGTCTTTTTCATTGGGTCCTAGATGATTCTTACTTTATCTTAGGACACATTTTTAATAAAAAAAATAGGTTATTATAGGAGATGGAAAAATGAAGAAGGAATTGATCATGTTGTTGGTTTTTTTAATTGGTAGAGATGATTGGTATTTTTTGAATAGAAATTTGGTCTTGGTTGATTCGATTGTGACATGGAAGTTGTATAGTATATGTTTAATTTAATGATTGATATTAACAGCGTGATATTTTGGTAAGATGCTTGCATTTTTTATATGTGGAATTTAGATGAGGGGTTAATATAAAATCAATCATTCATTTTTTACTTCCATTTTTAATATAGTGTATGCTCCGTTTTAAATTGACTGTTGCTTTAGTCAAAAAAAAATATTTTAAAATGAGTGTTTTTATATTTTCAATACAACTTTAATTTTTTTTTCTTTCAACTTTATCTTCAATAACTACTCAAACTTTTCTCTCGCACAATTTTTAATACAACTTTAATTTTTTTTTTTTTTTTTTTTTTTATAAAAAGTTTTTTTTTTTATTTTTTTTTTTTTTTTTTCTTTTTTTTTTTTT
>Ga0209282_1000475_pt1 | contig 19560 bp, 7 predicted proteins | sample Mtrugardesep15_FD_187529 | JGI IMG/M metagenome (GOLD analysis project Ga0209282, IMG submission 187529) | Root nodule microbial communities of legume samples collected from California, USA - M. trunc garden sep15 (SPAdes) (version 2) | ecosystem: Host-associated > Plants > Roots > Nodule...
ATCTGAAATTAAAAAAAAAGTTCAGATTTTTTCGAAAAAAAAAGTTTTTAAAATTTTTTCTACCAAAAATAAAAATTCTGGAATTTAATTTTTAAAATTTAAAAAAGTTAGTATTTTTTTCGAATTTTTTTTTCTACCAAAACTAAAAATTCTGGAATTAAATTTTTAAAATAAAAAAACAAATTTGAAATTAAAAAAAAGTACAGATTTTTTTCGAAAAAAAAGTTTTTTAAAATTTTTTCTACAAAAATAAAATCTGGATTTTTTTTTTAAATCTAAATATAATTTTTTTATAATTCAGGTTAAAATATGAAAATAAAATTTTGAAAATTATATAATCTGAAAAAAAAAATTGAAATTTTAAAGAACTATTCCAGAAACAAATAAATTTTTTAAAGAACTATTCCAGAAATAAATTTTTTCATTTTCTATTTTACTTTAATTTCTTTTATTGTCCTCTTTAGTTGTATTTTTCTTTCTTTCAGATTGAAAAAATTACAAAGTATACCTTTTTCGCAGATCGAGATAAGAAATTCGAAAAATTTATTTTATTTTAGTTTTCAAAATCTTAATTTCAGATTTTTTTTATTTTTTGAAAATAAATTTGAATTTGTTTACGATTTTTTGAATTTTGTAAATTTCAAAAAAAAAATATGATTTTTTTTTCTGATTTTTTCAATTTTGAAAAAAATAATCATAATTTTTTTCTATTTTTTATTTTTAAATTAATATAAATGAAAATAAAAAATTAAAAACAAAATTAATTATACAGTCAGCGCGCCACATCATCCAAAAACGCTGACTCAGCGTGCCACGTCATCAGGTTTGTACAGTCAGATGGCCTCAGGGTCTAAAACGAAAGAATCTTCAAATTACAGGGTCTATTTCGAAATAATTTTTAAATTATAGGGTTGAAATCTTAACTTTTTTTTTTACAGGGGGGAAAACCGGAACTCACCTATATTACAGGGGGTAAAGACATATTAATCCTATCTTTTATTATAGGAACGTGTTGGGAGAAACAATTTAAATGTCGAAACATTGTATGTAAATGTAATGTACCTGTGTTATGCACAGGTAAATATTTGTTCTAAAAAAATCATAAGAAACATTGATATTTAAAAGTATATGTAGAAAAGTGACCGAAAAAGTACTACAATGCAATTATTTAAAATATATTGCTATAATATTGTTGAATATAGACGAATGCATCGTCTTAAGTGAGTATAGCATAAAAAAATGGTGTAGACAATAGTATCTTAAAATTTGGTTGGATATATATATTCATCACCCAAATATTCAATAACATGTCATATTTTTGTATTAATTTATTATTTAAAAATCAAACTAAATTTGGAATAAGTTTGTCAACATCAATGTGTCTAATAATTTACAGAGAAAAAAGAAATTTTGATCATAAAAAAATTGATTTTTAGCCAATATTTATTATAAACACATATATGGGAATGTTTAAAGGGGATGAGGCAGAGGGAATAGGAAAAGATAAAGAAAAGGTCTTTGGGGTTGTTAATTTGTCATTATCTTAGGATAATTTTATGCACTGTATGATATGGTGTACAACTGCACACTCTAAATTTTAAAAGTTACATATACAACATAAATAATTTTTTCCATTTTGACCACGCTAAATACCAGTTTTGCAAAGCTTTTTATTTCGGTCATATTAGTTACTATTTTTGAAAAGGTGCGATATTCGATATCTTATTCCTAATTGAAAGAAGTCATTTCCCTCTTTCATATAAGAGAATTATGTAAAGACTTGAATTACTGAAATCCAAGCTAAATGCGAAAATATGAGTGTGATCACTTATACATATAGAGTTTTTAAGAGTGGGTTTGTCTCGACCGGGTTTATATGTATGAACTCATTGACAAAATCGTTGACTTTAAGACGGAAAAATCATATTAACTTTAATGTAAAATTGTGTGTTTTATGAGAAAAGAAAGATGAAAAAGAAAATAATAGAAAGATGAGAGAGAAAATAATATAAGAGAGATGGGTGAGCCTTAAAAACCATAAGAAACATATATTAAAAAGTATTTGAATTCCAATCCTAGTTATACTAACCTTCGATTCATAGGAACACACTTTACCACGAGCTAAAAGCAACGAGAGAGGAAGCATTAAAGCTAAAACAATTACATGTGAAGACTAATAAAATGTGATAATCGGAAGTTTTTTATTTTTCCTGTATAATGAAATGAAAAGCCCAAATGGCCGGTTATCTTGAGTAAAGTAGCTAATCAGTTATGAGACAATTGGAAATAATTGTACATGTTGCGTAAAAGAACTTAAACTACACTGGTCATTTGATTGAACGGAGAAAAGAAAGATGCATGAAAACTTATGATGTCACAGATTCCTGTCAATGAATTCCCACATCCTCTCTTCCATATAAACTCGATCACTATATCGCCGAGGCATGTGGCGCTCATCCGGGAAAATTACCAGCTCATACGTTTTTCCAGCCGCCACAAGTGCATTGATAAGCCTTGCAGTGTGCCGAAAATGTACATTCTCATCAATCATTCCATGCACAATCAACAACCTTCCCCTCAACTTGTGCACATGGTTCATGACAGAAGCTCTTGCATACCCTGATTTATTTTCAGATGGCAATCCCATGTATTTCTCTGTGTAGAATGTGTCGTATCCATCCCACGATGTAGCGGGTGCACCTGCTATAGCACACTTGAAGAAATCTGGATATCTTGAAAGGGTCATAGCAGACAGATACCCGCCATAGCTCCAACCGTACAACCCAATGTGACCAAATTCTGCAAGCCCGTTTTTGACAAGCCACTCTGCTCCAGTAAACTGATCATCAGCGTCAATTTGTCCTAGTTTGTGCTTTAAATAGCCTTCAAACTTCAACCCCCGTCTAGAAGTTCCTCTGTTGTCTAACTGTCAACAAGGAAAGTAATGATTAACATGGAATGATAACTGACAATGTACTAGAAAACTGATAATGAAGAGGCGGTTGCTAGATTTTTTGTGTGCTGCATGACATTATCACTGTTTGATTTGCGGAAATGATTTTAAATGAATTGATTCAATAAAATAGGTTCTTGCTAAGAATGAGTTGAATTTCAAGTGACGTATGTTTGGATGCATTCATGTAAACGTAAATTGGACAAAAAATTATAGGCAACTAATCAATAGTAGAAACAAAAGATTCAAATTCTAGCATCAACTTAGAATCAATTCTACTTGAGAACATCTTAACATATCAAAATCAATTTTACACCCTTAGAATAAATTTTGCCTCCTTCAAAAGTGGAAAAAAACATAACGTAAAAGATGGGACAAGAACCAATGAATTTAAGGCATAAGAGCCGTTCAACAATCATTGAGCATACAAATGGAAATATCAAATGCAGGTGAACATATTCAAACAAATTCTGTCACTGTTAGGCCTGAACATTTTCCATGTATAAATATGCATTTTGCCCATCTTAATCATATTTACATCAATCTCTCCATCTTTGAGCAAATACTTTAGTATCCCATTTAACCACGTCTAAGTAAACCAAGGTTTAAAGGTTGCACACATTCAATGTACTGTAACCATGCCAACACATGTATGTGTTTTATCATGTGAACGAACAACAAGAAGCAAGATGCATATAAAAATTTAAAAGCAAGCAAGACAGACAGGGAGGGATCATAATCAAGTAAAATTCAGGGAACTGACCTTCCAAACTAAGATGCCTTTATTTCTCAAGTATTGCGCTCTCAGGTCTACTGTATTCAGCCAAGAGTTAGAAACAAGCTGTACACTTGGACCACCATAAACATTAATCATGGTTTTGTAAGGTGGAGGTCCGAATCGCGAAGCATCAGGCTTGTAAAGAGCTCCATACAAGGTAGTACCATCGTCGGACTGTATTTCAACAATCTCTGGAGGCTCAAGCTGAAGCTTTTTGGATTTTGGAATTGGTATTTGCTGCTCATACAAAGGCATGATTATGCTTCCATCCTCTAACGAGCATAGTAATACCCTAGGTGGACAACTAAGGGAGTCGTGTATATCAACAAATGTTCGCATGTGATGATCAAGGACAACAATGTGCTTTCCCTTGCTATGGGTTAGTCTGGTAGGGGCTTGAAGTGGTTGAGTTCCATCGATGAAAAGTTTAGCACAGTATAAGTTGGATTCAAGAGGACTATCTAAGGTCCCAGTGAAATATATTAGACCTGTTGCCTCATTCACACCGGCGATTTGCTCAACCATCCATTCACCTTCAGTGATGGGTCCTAAACAAGTCCCATTCGCATCATGAAGATAGAGATGTCTAAATCCTGATTTCTCACTAGCCCAGATAAATCCACCTGAAAACTTGGTAACTCCTTTATCAAAAGGCGTGAAACAGTCATGTATGTTGATCCAAGTTTTGTTCTCTTCTACCAATATATCTCTCCTTTGTCCTGTTCTAATATCAAACTTAACGATCTTTATTTTAGTCTGGTGCCTATTTATGATCTGAGCAGTGAGAATGTTTCCATGCATCCAATTAACTCTTGCCAAATATTCATCCTCGTTGTCTAGTTCTTTCACTCCCCCACAGACAAGATCCATCCAAGTGGTGGAGCCTCCAGCTACCGAAACAACCCCTAGGCGTATTTTAGCATTTGAAGCTCCCGCAAAAGGATAAGGATGGTCTTCCTGTGCATCTGTGCCAACTGAGCTTCTACCTTGGTGCATAATTCTGAAAAGTGGTATTTCAGAATAATCAACTTCAGTAAAAGCAATATATTTACTGTCCAGTGACCACCAGTATCCAGTTTTCCTATCCATCTCCTCCTGAAATCAGAAAATTACATGTTAAAAGATACAAACCATTCACAGGGCTGCAAGAAAATGCAAGATTGTTAAAATAGGAAAGTAATGAGGATCGTAAGATCCTACCAAAATGAATATATATATATATATATATATATATATATATATATATGTGTGTGTGTGTGTGTGTGTGTTCAAGTATGCATACATAATATGAAATAAAACCTGTAAATGACATCATCAAAGTAAACTTAAAGCTGCAATTCCATAACTAAATTATGAATCATAAGGTACATTATCAATAATTAACGATAGAAATATTTTCACATTAGTCAAATAAACGAGCAACTTGCAGAGACCATCACAAGACAAAAACTTTATATTTCGGATCAAATGATCTCATGTTCTCTACGAACTGACACAATCTCACTCCGATCTTACCAGAATCCAATTTTGTATGGAATCCAACTCGGACAGAGGAGGAAAGATCGCAAAATCATGTGATCTTATGATTTAGCTCATGATCGTGACAACATTCCTTGGTACTACAAAACCGAGGTAAAATATTCACAAAACCAGCAATCATAGAGTAAATAATATCATCATTATAGACTGAAATATTATGCAACTTGCCCAATCAAAAGTAGAAGGAAGGACTACTTTATACACACATGTGAGACAATGCACCCAACATAGATTAAAATATACGTAGAGAAGATATAATTTTGAAAGAAGCATCACCTGTGCTATATATTCGGCAAGCCCGTGAGTCTGCAATACACAAATACAATGTCAAATTTCCAGAAACGAAACTATCTAAAAGTAAAACATAGAAAAACTGTCATTGGATAACCATGCATAATTGATTATTTAAAGCTCCAAATGAATTAACACAGTCGAGCTATGTTTCAGAAATAAGAATAAAGAAAGAAAAAAAAACATAGAATACTACTAAAGATTGACCCTAGAATTTAATCAACAAGGATGGAAGAACCAAACTTAATGAAATTTAGCAGGACGATGCTTAACCAAACACTTTTGAAACTTTTGATGGAATTAAGATAGGAATGTGCAGCTGATATAAAGTATGTATACGTCGGGATATTTCAAGATCCACAACACATCAAACAGACCATCTAACTTTTTGATTGTTGTTAAAAAATACACTTTAGCTACAAAGGCTACATTTGGTTGTCAGGGGATATATAAAATTCATTAACTATTTTTCATATAGCACAGAAGCATTTGGTAACATAAATAAATTAACAACTAACCAACTACTGGACTTACAAAGCCATTTTCCTTTGCACCATGGGTCAACTGCTTTGATTCATCAGATAAGAGATTCATAACATGCAACTCACAGTCTCTTACATAAGCAAGCATAGATCCATCTGGAGACAGATGAGGGTCAATAATGGGCGAAGCTGGTATACTAGGAAGCTTGAGCTCTGTTTTCGAATGGGAAATATCATGGACATAGATCTGTTTGTGGGACAGAACAATAACCATAACAAACTTGAGTATAAGATTTAATAATGAATGCAAAATACAAAAAGGCAAGCATTACGCACAACTACACAAAACACAACAAAATATATACGGTTCAGTATACGTTGCTATATATAAGACTCTTACAGTAGTATCACAGTGGCACAAGCCTAGTCACTACCAGTGGCACTGATGTGATAAAAACTACTGTAGCTACCATGGCATTTATAAATCAGGTTGGGCTTAGGCCCTCTTTCATTCGAAAAATAAATAAATAAATAAATCAGGTACAAGAAGCTCAATGTTTAAAAAGAAATTGCTAGCAAATTATACATATTTCACAAAAATGAAATCAATTGCCAGCTGGCGTAGCAGCAAGTGGTTAGTCCCTCCTCTTTTTAATGAGGTGCAGAGTTCGATCTGTGCCAAATTCATTTTTTTCTAAAGAAAATACAATAAAATTCGGAAAGGAAACAGTAAGAATTGAACCATCGTTAACACTTGGTATGTACTAGGAAACATAATAATTCATATAAACGAAATTAACATGCTACAATATGTGTATAAATATCTATATCTATTGAAAAGGGATAAAAAATCGGGGAGGTCATGGTGAGATTAATGGAGTAATATGTAGATATGTGTCTGCATATGCTTCGATAGTTTTCCTACCAAACTTTAATTACAAATGTGCAACTTATTTTCTTTAGAAGCTATTATCACTTCTTCTGTTCCGAATAAAAACAGAAGACAGTATTTTAATTAATTCATAAGAAACAACTAAAAAACAATGCTTTAACTGTTTTGCACAATAGAAAGGAACTAACCCCAGCAGGTAACGGCACCAGGACTGCTTTCCTTTTTGAGTTCGTCTTCACCCACTCGTACCGCGTCACTCCTAAACCCCGTTCCCTCAACCTCTCCCTCCTCAACTTTTCTTCCGGAGAAATATTACTCTCATCAAGTCCGCCATCAGGCGGGCTAAATAACAATTCTTGTTTATTGGTCTTCAGATCAAAAGTGAAAATCTTTCTGTTTAATGTATTATCAGGACTAAACAAATAAGAAATCAAACTATCATCTGGACTAAAACTTATTGAAGTTGGTGATACATATCCCGGCAATGGATATTGCGCAATCTCTTCAACCGGGAAAAGAATGCCGTCATCGAGATTTTGCACATCATTGAAGTCTGTCACAGGCATTTTGAAAGGAAGTGGTTTTTGACGCTTTGGATTCCTCTTCTCATTCATCAACTAACCGATCGCATTACACAAACACCTCCGGTATAAAACTGAACTACAATAATAGAGCACAAAATGAGAGTGATCCCAAGACAACGCCTGCCGTATTAACAGCATTCATAATAAGATTCAATTACAATGAATTTAATCAAAGAAGTCATGACTTTTCAATGCTTAATTATGATTTATGAATAATTCATCTACCATTGAACCTGACTTAAATGTGTTCGTAACAGGCAAATTATAGGATTTTTTACTTAAAAATTTATTGGAAACCTAAAATGCTTAGTGTATGTTTGGTTTTGGGGTGATAAGAATTGATTTTGAGTGAATTGGTTCTGTAAATTTGAGTTGAATGTAAAGTATTTTTGTTTGGATACATTCGTGTAAAAGTTAGTCAAACTATAAACTTGTGTAAAAATCAATTCTATGATCAAAAGGCTACAAATTCTAGAGGCAAAATTAATTATATTCAAAAGCAACCAAACATGTCAGAATCAATTATGCCGCTCTAGAAGTGGAACCAAACGCACACTTAAAAGAATTTGATTCACATGAATAACAAAAATAGATGGCTAAAAAGCTAAAAAGTTCCCTCTGATATTGACATATACATATCAATTCGAACTAGTTTAAATTCTGTACATTAAATCAATACTTCCTCCGTCCCTTAATATAATTTTTTTCCATATATACCCTTATTTAATACTACTACTAATTCTAAAATTATAATAAATTGACTTTTCACATTATCTCTTTAATGAGGGTAATTTTGTAAAATTGTACTATAAAACAGACACATTAACTACACCAACAACATTGCTTAAGAAATGTGAAAAAAGCAATGGGTGGCTATATTAAGGGACGGAGGGAGTACATCATAACTTTTTCAAAAAAAAAAAAACTTTTTGGGTTAATTTGGTTTCCAGTTCATGTGACAAAAAAGTACCCCCAAAACCCATTTCACAGTCTCTTCATAATAACCATAAAAATAAAAAAAATAAAAAGATAAAGAAGTTTAATTAACCACTGCAACCGGATCCAATCGTAAACAGTTTATGGAACTATAAACCAGACACGAAAAATTGATATTTTGAATTGAGTAGCTGTAATTAAAGAAAACCCAGTTTGGTTTATGATAATTGAAATCTAACCTGAGTGAGTGGTGGAAGATGGAAATGAATGAATTAATAATCTGCGATGAAAATGAATAGAAGAAATGGTTAGTTGAAAAACATAAGAAGATAGTTTGATGAAAATAAAAAGAATAAGAAAGATTACAGACGTGTTGAATTGTCTTGAAGTGAGCGTGAAAATGAAATGAACAAGTTACTTACTTATTCAGTTGGTGGAGTTCAACTCAAATCGATAGATAGATATGGAAACATGAAACATATGTACAACCAAATTTCCCCTATTTATTTTTTATTTTTATGCGGTAGATACAATGTTGACCCCATCTTTTCAGCCATTCAGGGTAACAATTTGATAACGATGAATGACAAAAATAATACTCCATAAAGATTATTATATTATATATGGGAAAATGGGAAAATGGGAATATACTTCATGGTAAACAAATTTTACACGAAATTTTTTTTTCTATCCAAACAAACTTACTACATTTCATTCATAATAACAATAGCAATATATACTCTTCGGTCATTATTATAATAAAAAATCTACATTTTAGACTCGTTCATTAATGGTGTACATGGTCTTTGTTATATACCACATACATCATTAAATGAATGAATCTAAAAAACTGATTTTTGTTTATAATAGTGGGTGTAATTGAGAATTAAATAAAAAATACTTGTGAAAATCATGATAGAATGAGCGCTATTGTTTCTTTGTTGTTTAGTAAATAAAAAAAGGTTAAATATGTTTTTGATCCCTATAAAATTGTGACCTTTTAAGTTTAGTCCTTACTTAATTTTAATAGTTTTTTTAATTCTTACAAAAAAATTTGCACTTAATATTAATCCTTACTCAATCTAAATTTGTTTAATTTATGTTTAAACTCTTAAGTTTTTTAACAATTTTTTACAAGCGTGTTAAGAACGTTATTAAACGTTCATTCGGAAAAAATATCGCAAAAATTTGATTTCTACGTCCATATTTTTGTTACTTATATCTTAGACTTTTGTCATTTTAAAAAATTCATATTTGATTTATTTTATGTTAAAAAATTCTAGATTTTAGTAAATGAACCTTTTCATAGTGTTCTAAATTTGTATAAAAAGAATTGTTAAAAAATTAAGAGTTTAAGGATAGTTAAACAAAATTTGTTTTAGCAGGGACTAAAATTGTAAATATTTTTTTTTGTAAGGATTAAAAAACTATTAAAATTAAGTAAAGACTAAGCTTAAAAGGTCGCAATTTCATAGGGACCAAAAACATATTTAACTCATAAAAAAATTATAAATGATGCATTTTCTTTGTTCTAAATTTATATGCTATTTTAGTAAAAAAAATGTTCTAAATTATATGTCATTTTACAATATCAATGAATAATTAATGTTTATTTTTTCATTATTTCTTTTATTAATTATTACTTTATTTATTCTTAATTCTTTTAATATATGTTTTTAATATCATTAATGGAGTATATTTTGTAAAATAACTCATAATTACTCTTTTTTTAACAAAATTAATTGCAAATTTTAATATATATGAAATTCTTAGTGACATAGTATAGTAATTTAAAAGGAGTAAGAGTATTATTTAAAAAAATAATTATCAGGTTGATTGAATCACGTGAAATGTGTTGTACTAGTACTAATCACACAATTTCCCATCCATGATGTCAAGATTTTGAATTATGTCAAGATTTTGAATAAGTGACAATGGTGTACGTAGCAAACTTTCTTATAATCATTTTATTTTTTAATTTGTATGTAGTTGATTAAAATGAGTTTATTTTAAAATGGAGGGAGTATATCTCGTAGAATTTTTTTTAATGTTTTACTTTTTTTATTGTTTAGTAGTTACTGGTTGGTAACTAGATTTTTTTTATAAAGTGAATAAATAAAATGTCTCAAGTTTAAATCCTAAAATATATGGGACTCACTTTAATTTTTTGTGGAAAATGTTAACTTGTGTCATTAAGGCGCAAGTTAATAAATCAAATATTATATAAATAGTTTTGTTGAAATGTATACATTATATTTAATTTTAACTTTTTAATGAATTGAATGCACAAAATTTTAGAAAATATTTCTTGATTTTAGTTTCTTACCTTTTCCAATGTTTGACTTGGTATCCAACTTGCGAGTTTACAGTATGTTGCGTTTGAATTGGATTCACGGATTGCAGTGAATCTTAACGCCTCCCTTCACTCCTAGAAGCTGCAAGATCGGAAGACATTGGTCTCTCATGTTTATCATAAAGCCAATAGTTATGTAGATATGTGTTGGCTAATATGAGTCATGATGGCACCTTTGTGTGGTCCTTGTTTGGCAGTGTGTCCCTTTGTGTTTAGGGATGGGAGGGAGTTATCCACTGGCATGTTCCGTAGCTTGTTTTCTTACCTTTTTGTTTTATCATAAAAATGTACAATTCAATTATTTAGGACGTGTTTGGTTAATTGTAAGGTGAGATTAAAGGAGAGAGATACATAAGAAATAGATGTGTTTCGTTGTGTGCTGAAATGGTCAGAAGAAATAAGAAATAGTGTAAGAAGATAGATATGAGATACGGTGTATATTTGTTAGATTGATTTTTTTTATTTTTTTTTAGCAATTTTGTTAGATTGATTATTACAAGAGAAAGTGAAAAATGTTGATTATTCACTATGAGATAGATATGAGATATGGAGTATATTTGTAAGATTGGTTATTACAAGAGAAAGTGAGAAATGTTGATTATTTGTGAATGTATGAAACCATTCTTAAATTAAAAAAAATATTTATTAAATAGTTTATTAATATTTTTGATAAAAATATTATGTTGTCTCTCTTTTTAGAGAAGCCATGTTGTTTCTCTCCAAAGAAGTCATTTGGCCGAGAGTTTCTCTCTTAAACCTCAACAAACTCGGTTTGAGATCCAACACCCAGAGACAAAAATATTACGTTGTCATTTTATTTGTCGGATTAAATCATTATTTATTTTGATAAAAATTCAATAATTATTTTTAACTTAATATTATTGAATTATTTTAAATTTAATTAGCTCTCAATAAGCGTTCAATCTACTTCTCTTCAAAATCATTTGTACTAACTTTTTATCTATATATATTGAAAAAAATCATTATTAAGTTGCTTGCGTGTACTATCAAACGTTTTTTTTTTCTCTTCTATTGACCTAGTGATCAACACATACCCAAATAAATACACATAAAAAGATGAAATATAGTGACCTGAATACAAATCTAAGATTCCACATTAAATTAAATGTTCTTATAGTCAAACCACTATGCTGTAACAGATGTTGATTTGTATGTTACTTGATGTCACTTTAGTCTACAAAGAAAACAAGAAAAACCAAAACATAAAGAACAAAATAAAAGCATGCGGAACAACAACACACCAAAGGACTGATGTGCGGTTCGGGTGACACACCTACCTTGAATCCTTTGTTAGCCTCGATTTGCTGCTTCTTTAACTTGTTCGTTGACTTTCTTGGGACCACCAACTGAAAATGGTTGATTTGTGTTTCCAACCAAATCAACACTATCATCATTTTGAACCATGTTAGACCAGGAGTCACTCAATAATTCCACAGGTTGTTGGGCCTCAGTAGAAACTAGCCTTAACATTTGGATATCGTGAATTACATTTGAACTAAAGTTCGACAAGTTAGAGTTAGTCATCGTCATGGATCTACCAAAATTATCCTGACTTGAAGGAGAATCTTGAATATAATCCACATTAGTGACTGCATCACCCCAATGACAAACAATATGCATATCTGGGAATTTGTTATGATGTTGGTCCTCCCTATGTGTCTTAGCCAGAACATAATGATCAACCTCCAAAGGTTGCACATGAACAACTCCAACAGAGATATTAGGAACCTCCTCCTCATGGTTTAATTCCACAATCACAAAATTTATAATTTCTCTATACTGTATTATATCCTCAATAAGCGGGTTTATTTCTACAACAGTTTATTGTAACTTGCTAGCTTGTTAGTTGTACCTGCAACTGGTATGATCACGACATCAACCTTCTCAATAGTTGAGGTAGTAGGCTTAGCAATAGGTTGCACTTTGGATTATGATACTTGCAGTTCCTAATAGAGTGTCCAACAATGTGACATGAGTTACAATGGGGGCAGTTTTTCAAACTCAACATCCACATGAAAATCAAAAATCTTCCTTTCAATTAGGATTCTTTCACGTATCTCCTAAGTTAGATTAACCTCTATTAAAGCTCTAGTATGATGACATAAAACTTTCTTGTTACTCGCCTCATCAAAAGTCAAAGGAGTTCCTAGAGCCCCTGCAATTTCAAACAATGCTTTTTTCGCCTTGAGTAATTCTATGTGTTGAGTAATTCTATGTTGCACCTTGTGAGGGTTAAAGTCGATAGTCCAAGCAAATATTCAGAGGAAGCTTGGTGAGAGATTCCAAGTACCAATATATTGAACTACACTTAGATCATCCAAGGATGAAAAAAAGATTCAAAGTAACATTTACCTAATGAAACCAAGGACCATGAACCATTAGTTTTCCAAAACTTTGAGATGCTTTCCTTCAAGTCCAACATACACACTAAGGAAGAACCCTTTGGAAACGTGAACCTCATGTTAAGGACATTTTGAAACTTTAAGATACTAATTCAAGCCAAATTTTTATCTTTTGAAATTCTTATCGAGATTTGCTCACCTTTCAAACAGGGCTTAGGCATATTAAGTAGGAATGCTGCACAAATTAGTTAAAGCTTGAACAAACGATTTTGTTACCCTCGATTGTAAAGTGGTGGAAGCCATCAACAACTCACACAACAGAGACGAGGCAAGCACAAAACGCAATACAAAACAACTAATCAAAAGCAATCTTAACCCAACAACAAAAATCAATGACAAAAAAGCCACACAAAACGCAAACCCAACTCGCAAATTAATAAGGATACGATCACCATAACGAAAAAAACTTACGCAAAACGGGAGCAAACTATGAAGTGTTCAGCATATCCATGTTGCAAGATCTCGTCTCCTTCGTGATAAGTTTGAGTCACGATCAAAAACTATAATTGAAGCTTTGGTTTGCTTCAAGATTTGTTTTAGATCGTGAAATGGGTTTGACGTTTACTGTTTATCTCCATCGTCAATTGAAAACCGGCTTCACTTCCAAGTTGAATGTCTTCTCATTTGGATTGTCTTGTTTTCGGGCTTATGAAAAATAATTTATACAAATAAGTAAACTTTTATATATGTTAATTTATAAATTATCGCAAACAAAAAATTAGATTTTTTGGAGTTATTTTTTTCATAAACTATCTTAACAACTTTATCAATAATATTTAAAAACTTATTTTTTTACATAAATTGTTTTGTATAAACTCAAAAATAAATTGATACAAACAGATGTTATATTATCATCTAAAAAACTAATGATTTCGTATAAAGATGTCAAATCTATAGTCACCATTAACCCTTTTAAATCCAAGTAGCTTTATTTACATGACCCAGTTTTACTGCCACAAAATTGATTATACCGATCTTTTCTTTAATGAAGACAGCCAAAGAATCTGGAGTTCTGAATTATCAACCATATCTTTTTTTAATTTTTCTCTTTCATTACCTCCTCTTTCTATTTATCACATGACAAATCAGATTTTCCTACTTTTTTCTTTTTTCTTATCTCCTTTTTTGTTGCCCCTCAATCACTCAAATGAGTATTTTCCCTTTTAAGATTTATATGTCGTGAGGAAGCACTAGAAATAGTCTTTTACCTTTTTTTTAAGGAAAATCTTTTAACATATAAAGCAATAATAATAATCATAGTCGTGTCATGTATAAGAATGAATTAACAAAGTAAATTATGATCTTATACATGACACTAGTGGGTTATTATTATTGCCTCAAATTCAAACATCCACACGAATAGACACTAGTCTTATTTATGGTTATTGGGACAAGGTCAATATCTTACTAGCAAAAATAATCTTTTATCTCTAAACTCTTTAAGTTGAAAGATGGCCAAGTTTTACATTACATGGTCAACTTCTCTTTGATAACGTCTCTCCTGTATATATACACATAAATACATAGATGTATAAAAGCTAAACTTGCACTAGAGTACAGTTCAAGTGATTAAACTGTAGTCACTATTGGCACCTCCCAAATTAGTCACCCCTCTAAGTCTTCAACTTCTGTTCTTGCAATAAAACTGGGAAATGCTAAGGTAATATCCCTACAAAATGAGGAGGAGGCATATTTAAAAAGAAATTTATATGATTTTTGAAACTCTAGTGAATAAAAAAAATTAATTTTGATGAAGAGGTTATACTTACTTTAGATATGGAAGGGTCATGTTCTTTATCAAAGATGGATGTTGAGAGACAAAAGCTTTCCACTCATCTTGATCAATCCTTCCATCATCTTTTGTATCAGCATCTTTAAAAGTCTTCAACAACAAAACGAACACAACTTATAATAAGAAACACTAATTTCAGTAAGCTTTTAAATGTAACAATCATAATGTCAAGGTAAAATGCAATGAACCTTATCCACAATGGACTCTATCATGTCATCTGAAAGCACAAGATCTGATTCATGTAGAAGTGCCAATACCATTTCCTTTAACTGCAAATAAACCATGATTCTAAGTTCTAACATAAGATTAAAGAGCTAAAGTTTAATATTAATTAATATAGCTAGTAAAAAATGTTACCTCTTCCCTTTCAATGTACCCTGTTTGCCTCAGATCATACAACCTAAAAGCAACTGCAAATATCATTATTCCCAAATCAATAAATAACAGAAAATATTATAACTCTTGCTTAATATAGGAAACTCCAAAACCTAGGGAAAGGACAAAAGACATTAATATAAATGATTTATGTTAACTTGAGAATGAATCTTATCTTACATGCAATTTTGTCTTCTAAAGCCGCATTTGGATGAAAAACACCAAGAGATCGAACAAATTCACCAAACTCAATAACGCCGTTGCGCTTAACATCAAATAAGTCAAAAATCTATATAGGAGAAACAATTGTGAAAAGGCATTAGAATGAAATAATGCAGGTGCTAGACATGTAAAAAGAAATTACATGACTGTTAATTTGGTATAACAAGTTATAAGCCTATCAAAAGTTTAGACCATAGAGCATGGATCAGTTATATACATACCCTGTCTGCAAACAGATTTTTCTGGTTTTCATTCCTGAAGAGTGCTAGCTGGAATTCTTCCTAGAAGTAATAATATTTTGTAGAAGAGATTATGCACCTGAATTAAGGGCATTTTATCTAAACTAATTAAAAAAACTTTAAAAGAAAATACTTAACTAACCTTGTGAATAAGACCATCTTCAATAATTGAATTGCTTAATTTCAAAAAGAGTTCATATAACGCCTCTACTTCACTCACAGTAACTGTGAAAACAAAAAGAAAGATAGAAAACTTGCTTTAATCAACTTTAAAGCTTTTTGTATACACATTCATTTCATAAATCATTTTATTAGGTGGAACAGAATTACCGGTTAATGATGAAGATGGATACTCACAAGGTGTTTCAGAAGCAAGAACTGTGGGATCCTCATAGCCTGGTGGTGTTCTAACATTCTTTGAAGTTGAACAAAAGCAGCCCATTAAATTGAATTACCACAAAATTCACATCCAGTTTTCTCTACAAATTAACAATATATATTCATTCATTCCAGGTAAGCAATTGGACCAAAAGATGCATTTGTATATATCTGCAAATATTGTAAAAATTCTAATCAAAATCAATTAACATGCCGTCATTTGAGGAGTGGCAAAAGGTACAATAGTAGTATTATATGTTAAATCAAAGAGTATTACAACTTGATCATAACAAGAAGACATAGACATATATATTAAAGATTAATTTCTTTATCAAGTTTCATGTAAGAAGAATAATTTAGTAATGATATCAAAATGCTTACAATACAAGACGAGTGCACCAAGTTGGTTATACAACTTATACAAATTCAGGAGTACCAAACTTCACAGGCATTCGGCTATGTTATTTATATGAACATGTGAAAGCAACGTTAGGCCTTAAAATACACGTTTGCCAAAGGTAAGTAGAGTTTCTTATATTATATCATGAAACATATGAGTTGGAATTGAATTGACATGCTTAACCCTAATGAGCAATACCATACAACTCAGAAGTCACAACTAATAATAATATTTCAGTTTGTAGAAAAAGTCAAAGAAAATTAAGAAAGAAAATACTGCTTTATTTTGAAGAAAATGACAGAGAAAAAAACACGAGGCAAAACAACTTTGATGACTCAATCCATGATGCAATATATATATTTTTTAAACTCGATATCCTATCCATTGACTGATTAATACAAGGGACCAATCCATGATGCAATATTTAAGGGAGGGTCACATCTTTTTTCTTAAAAAAATTATTTGTGCATGTTTAGATTGATGGTGAATTTGGCAGAATCGCAATGTGATGGAGTTGGCTAATAACAACTATAATTTAAAAAAACACGTCTCCGTCTGAGTCTTTAAATGAAGTCGGCTAAATTTGTTTGATTGCTCAAAATTGTTAGTAAATTCATTTTCAAAATTAAAAAGGACACGATTAATAATAGTATACAAAACAAAAGTCAAGTTTATTCAAAAAAAAAAAAAAGACAAGTATCACTCGTATGCATGAGACACATAAAAAAACAACTAAAATTGTTTTATTCTACTAAAACAAGAAAGGATCCTACTCCATGGTCTGGAAGACACCACTCATTACAGCATCCTATAATTTGGCCACGTTTTGTTTTTGTTTGATTTGTAGATGAAGTGATAAACACTGTCTAAAGCTGTCATATAACTATGATGTTTTATATTAGAACTCTTGTTAAGATGTCCGATCTAATAATATCGATCGACAATTACCTGTTGAACTATAACTTACGGATTTCACGCTACTTTTGGTGACTCCATCTAGTGATGTACCAACATAACGAATAAAAAATATTTTAGTAATAATAAATTAAAGGAAAATCCATCAAGAAAAGAAAAGAAAGGTTGTCATATGCATGATTCATTTCCTCTCAAAAAAAAAGTGCATGATTCACATTCACATATAAACACAGTCTGAGAAAACTTAATTAGGTGAACAGATTATGGCTTCCCCACTTGCTTATAAATAACACAACAATTAATAACCAGGCTTTTCTAATCAAGTTTGTGCAAGATGTCAATAAACAAGTTTTCGCAAATTAGTAGTTTACTTCCCAAACAAGTAGGAGTGGTTCATTTAGTCTTTAGAGCCGTTAGAGTACATGGGTGGTAGTCATGCTCATTAGTCATTACCCCTACCTCATCCTATACTTTGACCATATTTGGTTGGCAGAAAAAAAGAGGTAACAGATGACGGATTATACTAACTAAAATAAGGTGAAGTCACTCCCTTAATATTCACAAAAAAGACACGAAATTCAAGTTGCTCCTCGAGGATACGTGACATTAATAGGAGACATGGCCTCAAACAAGAAGTGAAGGGACAGGTCACTCTCTCAAATATATGAAAAAATTAGTTTTTGGATGACCATCATTGTTATGAGAAGGATACGTCCTTTGATAGATATAAAAAAACAAAACAAAATACCTTCAAATATGAGCGTCCAAAGGCCAGAGAAAGACCTATTATATTTCTTATGTGTCTTTGCAAAATCAACGTACAATTTTATGGATGAGGACTCTTAAGATTTAAGAACACTATCTTTTAAACACTTTTTTTAATACTTACTCGTGAAATTCATGTGAGTCTCACTCTCACAATTTTATGTGTAGTTTATTTTCATAGTGTGAGCATTACGTTGATTTCATTTAACAAGAGAATAAATACTAAAGAGAGTATTGAAAAGACTCTTCTTCTAAGGATATCTCACATTTACAATTAAGGACAATAAAAAGTGATCTTCAGTGGCTATCACTCCAACTCACATCAATGACATCATACTTCCAGAAAAAACGGTGTTAAGTAGAACCATTCATATTTGATGAACTCGCCATTTAATTTGTTCATTCAGTGGTGGCATAAAAGAGCAGGAAAGAACAGACATGAGAAGGTAAATACAGTTAAAGGTGTTAAATGTTTTAAAATTGTTTCAAGGACTAAATGGCCCGTGTTAGAGGACGTAACTGTCTCTTGGTGTGAAATGGCACATCATCATTGTCATGATTTAAACATACACAAAAATTGGTTGTGTTTATATCCAGAGAGAAGAACTAACACACGTTTTATACTTGTAAATAAAAGGGATTAATGTTTTTTAATTAGAGTTCATTTAAGATCTTTTTTTTATCCGGCCACTCGAATCATGTTGCAAATGTTCAACGAACATCAAATGATGGGTTTAGAGTCTCACATTAGTTGAGATAAGACTTATAAGATATGTGTCTTTACTTCCAACCTTGTCTCTTTTTAAAGTCAGCACCCTCCATTCCCTCCGCAAGGAAAAAGCCGCAGGCTGTGAAGACCATAGAATAGTCTTTGGGGCAGGCCACCGTCTTCACGTGAAATGTGAGTAGTATGCTTCTTTCTTTCTATTCTTTTCTTTGCTGTTTAGTCAGCACTATAAAAAGTTGTGGACCTCTCTTTGCAATTTTTGGATGCAAAATGACATCTGTAAAATCTATTTTGTAGGGCTCTCTTCTCTATCATGTTCTTATTTTCTCTCATCCTTTTTTATATCTCTATTGTTTTTTGAGTAATAAAAAAAAAAAATTGTCACAAAAATTATTATATAGTTGTCCAGTTATCATTACTTTTTTTTAATCTCCCTTTCTTTGTCAACCGACAAACTACATAACTTTTCATGCTATTCTCAGGTAGCAACAATTGTCAAATCAATACTGGTATATG
>Ga0209282_1000477_pt1 | contig 19510 bp, 11 predicted proteins | sample Mtrugardesep15_FD_187529 | JGI IMG/M metagenome (GOLD analysis project Ga0209282, IMG submission 187529) | Root nodule microbial communities of legume samples collected from California, USA - M. trunc garden sep15 (SPAdes) (version 2) | ecosystem: Host-associated > Plants > Roots > Nodule...
CTCCCTCCGTCTCATAATATAAGCAAAAAAAACACATTTTTTTTATCCCAAAATATAAGCAAAAAAGACAAATTTTTATCCTATTTAGTCTTGTTTTTTTAAAAAATCACTTTTCCAAGAAAAACTTTTGTTTATTCTCGTAAAATTTTCTCTCTCTTTCATTTTTTCCATAACCAATAGCCAATGGAAATTGTTTTTACATCTTTCTATGAAACTTTTTTTAAGGAAAACACAAAAAACTATACTTCAAATTCTTATATTTAAGTTTTCTTAATAAGTGTGATTTTTTTTTTTCTTATAATTTGGGACGGAGGGAGTATTGATTTTCGCTTATAACATTTACCGGATGCATATTATTTAACTATTACACATAGAATCTACGTGCATGAATTTGCTCCACGTGTACAGTTATGTAAAAGGAGAACGTATCCAAGCAAAGACAAAAACATAGGGACTTAACTTTGACAAATCTAACAAACAGGGTTTCAATGTCCTTTCTTTAAATTCATCGCACACTGACAAAACCCGACACTCACACACACAAACACAAACATGTTGATGGACGAAAACTCAAGCAATTGAATCAACTTCCTCGTCGCTTCATATTCCAATCACAGGTTTCATTCCTTAATCCTCCAAACCCCCCATTTTTTAGTGATGGTGAATTGAGTTTCAATTTTGGCACCTACCCAATTATTCATTTTCCTCTTAGTTCTCATAATTTGATTAAAAATCAGTTCTTTTTTATGAATTAATTCGATTTCTCATTTTTCTCACTGACCCTTTTGTTATATCAATCAAAATTCAACTTGGAAAAAAAAGTTTTTGGTTCATTTTTTTTTGTTTTGAGTTTTCACCTAATTTCATTTGTATAACTAATATTCATAGTGTGAGGCTAAAAGGGTTTCTTATTTTTTTACATTTAGGTGGTAATTTGGGTTTAAAGTAGTTCAAAATGATAGAATTTTATCATAGTTTTGTGCATTTATAATTAAGATTTAAGAATTCCTTCATCTAAGGGTTTGTTTGATATGATGCATTTTTGTAGGATTTTGAAAGAGTTAAGAGACAATGAACAAAGATACAAGTGACTGTATGAATGATGGTAGTGGCAGTAGTAATGAATCTAGTGGAAGTGGAAGTGGAATGGATGGAGAGGGAGCTAGTTATCTTGTTCATGAGATTGCACAGATCACAAAATTCAGGTCAAGCCCTCATGAGAATTTGAGTCGTGTTGTTCCTGGTACGGGGAAATTACCTGCATCAACTGTAAGAATGTTGGTAGGTAGAGAAGGTAATTTTTCTGGAAGAGGGAAATTTTCAGCAGCTGATCGGTGTCATATGTCAAGCCGCTATTTGCCTACCAAAGGTCCTTGGATTGTCGATCGGATGGGAAGTCGTGCTTATGTTTCGCAGTTTTCAGATGATGGTTCTCTTTTTATTGCTGGATTTCAGGTTATCTCTACCACCATTCTGATTGTAGTTACTTATGTATAATTATGTTATGTCTGAAGTGAAGCTGAAATATGAAGCACTGACATAGACACTGGACACAACACTGACACGTCGACACCGATAGTATTTTGAAAAATGGAAGAAATTGAAAGTAACTACATGTGTTGGTGTTGTGTAGGACACCGGAGACACCCTTAACCGGAAGTGTCGGTGTTGCATATGAAGATGATTTTGTTAAAAGAAACAGTCTTGTATTTCTGAAACTTTAATTATCGGACAAAAGGGTCTTTAAATCCTTACTTGTGGTTGTTTGTGCGTTATGAAACAGGGAAGCCACATCAGAATCTATGATGTTGACAAGGACTGGAAAGTTAAGAAAGACATCTCTGCTAGAAACTTACGGTGGACAATTACTGATACATCTCTCTCACCTGATCGACAATATCTTGTAAGTTCAACTTGTTTTCCATATGAGGTGGCATTTGCCGGCTTTCTATGGTGGATTTCCTGCTACAAACAGCCAATTCTGACCATGGCTTGTGAATTCATCTAAGTTTGCGCTATCATTTACCAGTTTGTCTCTTTTAACTTTGCATTTTGACAAATTGTTAATTCATCATTGCAGGTTTATGCTAGCATGTCACCAATTATCCATATTGTCAATGCAGGATCGGCTACAACAGAGTCAGTAGCAAATGTGACAGTATGTGCTTGAAATTTCTCACCTTCGTTCAATTATCAAATTGCAGTTCAAATTGTGATCCACCCAGCTAATTCTCATATTGTTAATCGTAAATTGTTCGATTTAGTTGCATGACAAAAGTAGCTTGAAGTATGTCATATGAATGATTTATAATGGTTAATGTAACAATCTTAAACATACATTGACAAAAAAACTCAACCGCAAGGCTATAAATTTAAGGTCGCAATTGAGTTTCTCTTTGAACTTAAGTATAAGCTAATAAATAAATAAAATCATAACACAAAAGTATCCTATTAAACTCATAAGTTGTCATTCTCTATATTTTTGCTAAATGGTAGTTCACTGCAAGAAAGATGCATAGGGGGAGAGCAAGGTCCTTTTCCCCCTTTGTCATTTTCCTTTTAAAAATTATATATGCATATGAGATGAGATCAATTGACACCAGGTGTCAACGTTTAACTTTGACACCAAATCTTGGCCGTTATTATCAATTTAATACAAGGCCTCTCCATAATTCACTTAAGTTCTCACATGTTGTTCGACGGTTCACCCTTAGCAATTACGTGTTCTATCTCCTTTTAGGTGCTTGCTGAAGAATCTGTGATTGTCACGTCTCTCCTCTAGAAAATATTTTATGATATGATGTCTGTATTTATGCATATGTTTATAGGTCTTTATCTGTCTCTATGTGCATATACCCACTTCAATGATTATTTGCTTTACATTCATAAACCCTTCTTTCATTGCAGGAAGTTCATGATGGATTAAATTTCTCTTCTGATAATGATAATGATGAATTTGGGATTTTCTCTATCAAATTTTCAACTGATGGGCGAGAGCTTGTGTCTGGAACTAGTGAAAGTTCAATATGTGTATATGATCTTGGAGCAGACAAACTTAGCCTCAGAATTCCTGCTCACCTGGTATTACATATTATTTTCCAATAATTGGTTGCCGATTTGTCCTAAGTCATTTTAGGATTATTGATCTGAATCTGCTCAAAATATTGAGTCTTTTGGTTCCACTAGTAGGAAGTTTGAGGTTTCAAGGAAGTAATGGACGCACAAACACTTAAAAATAGTTTTACCTTGTTTGACATTTATCCATGTACTGTCGGTTGCTTCGGATACTCGTAGTTGCATTTTAAAACCTTTTAGTTTCTGATAGGACACCAAGGCCCAATTGGGGTGATTAGTGATGACCCAATCATTGAGCCCAAGTCACACATTTCGCACACACACACACACAGTCTTCAGAAGAGTGCAGAAAAGAGATGATAAGTTGTTAAGGGGATTATAGGAGAAAACAAATAATTCCATCAAAAGTAACAACATTTATTAGGTTTTTTGTATGTGTAAATGACCTTAAAACGACAACTAAAAAGGAAGGAATAGAGAAAGTACATTGTATTATATACATATAGTGTCCTATAATTCATAAGGCAACCAAGTTTTGGGCTTGAGAATTAAATCTTTAAGTTCCTTCGTTCTTGTAGAAATGATTTTTATATAGATTGTCAATCTTTTTGTTCATCACTTTAAAGTGCCATTTAGACTTCAGCGGGAGTTTTATATGTCAGTATGGTTGACAGTGGATTATATCTGTTGTTCCTTTTTTATGTTGCAGTCTGATGTTAACACCGTCTGCTTTGCTGATGAATCTGGTCATCTCATATATTCTGGAAGTGATGATAGTTTCTGCAAGGTACACTTCACCTTATAACTATATGAGACTTTGTTAATATCCACAGATGCTTTGTGTCACTTATGATATTTTCATTTGATGCATGTCATTATTCCATTGTTGGTGAGTTAAATTAGCTATAATCTCATTGATACACTTCCTATTTTGTTTGAAATATTTACTTCCAATTCATTGATTTGGTATTTCTGCTTGATGAAGTAATTCTTAGTTGTCATTATGACCTGTGCAGGTGTGGGACAGGCGTTGCTTTGTCGCAAAGGGACAACCAGCTGGTATCTTAATGGGGCATTTAGAAGGCATTACATTCATTAATAGCCGCGGGGATGGTCGCTATTTAATTTCTAATGGAAAAGACCAAACTACTAAGCTATGGGACATAAGGAAGATGTCTTCTAATGCCATGAAGTAAGACTTTTTTGTCCTTCACTTTGTTTGGTAGATACAGATTTATTCTAATAAATGGATTATTCAATGATGATGCTTATTATTTAAACCTACAGTCTGGGCCTTGGAGACGACGAGTGGGACTACCGGTGGATGGACTATCCTAAATATGCAAGAAATTTAAGGCATCCCCAGGACCAGTCATTGGCAACATATCAAGGCCACTCTGTGTTGCGTACTCTAGTTCGGTGTTATTTCTCACCATCATATAGGTAACTTGTATTTTTTGAACATTTCCACACGCTCTTTAACATGTTATGATTCTAAATTTCCAAAATATTTAGGTTTTGAACTGCTAATGGTATTCCAGTTTTCTTGACATAAAATATATATTTTACAATTATGAATTAATTCCATAGCTTTTAGCTCACGGTGACTTGAATATGTTTTGCTTAGTAGCTAGGAGTTGGGTGGTTAAATTGTTATTCGTGTGGTTCAAATATTTGATGTTTTGTACATCTTATTTGTTAGATAAATATTAGTTTATAATATCACTCATGGATAGTCTTGTCTTTTATGCTTCGTATATACACTTTACTTAAGCCTTGTACTCATTTATCGTCTTATCTTGCAATAATTGGAAAGCTAGCCTCCTTTTCTTCTCTCTTCTCATTTCTCTTTATGCATTACTGTTACTTCTAACATTATTGTGTATTTGCGTCATTAGATTACATTATGCAAAAGCCATATTTAAATGACCACAAAGTTTCCTCTGAAGCGATAACAATTTTTTTCTTAGAATAATAAAATAGTTTGCTTCAAGGCCCCGTATGCTTTTGGAAATCCTGATGAAAGTACCCTTTTGACTTAGGTTACCATGCTTTATTGATGTTATATCATCCTGGAGAACTGATGCCCAGAATTCGATTGAAAAATAATAAAAATACTTAGATTGCCATGTTGAAATTGATAAATCCTTTTCCCGTGAAGTAATATTTATTTTAGTTGTAGTTCTAATCATGTGTGATTACCAATTTACCATGTCAGACCTCAAGTCTGCGGTATTAATTCTAAATATTTTTTACCATGTTCTCTTAACTCTTTGCATATGATGATTTGAATAATGCGAATAACATCTCCTGTATTTCCTTTTGCAGCACTGGTCAAAAATACATTTACACTGGATCTAGTGATGGCTCTGTCTATATATATGACCTGGTAAAAACACATATATTTTTTAAGAATTTAATTTTGATACACTGTCAATGTTAAAAGTTTTACGATGTCCACAAATCACAACTAATCATGTGATGTTTTAATAGTAGTTACGATTCTTGTCGAAAGTTCTTAACGATCGGTATTCCAAAAGAAAAAAAAGTTCTTAATGATCTCACCTCTTTACACCAACAGTGTACATAAACTAAATCCATTTTTAAAATTGGTTTAACATTGTCTAAATTTATAGTTTCACATTCTTTGTAGGTGAGTGGAGAACAAGTTGCGAAACTTGATCATCATGAGGCACCTTTAAGAGATTGCAGCTGGCATCCTTTCTATCCAATGCTGATATCTTCGGCTTGGGATGGTGACATTGTTAGGTGGGAATTTCCTGGAAATGGTCAACCTCCTGCTGCTCCTCCAAATTGAAGATCTACTGGAGTTCGTATTAGAGGTTTGTATTATATGTAGTTTGTTTGTACATATTTATCTCTCTGGATCCATATATTTAGGTAGCTAGATTTACATAATTTATTATAAATCTTTATTTTTTTACTTCTCTTACACCAATAGAAAGGGTTCCAAAAGTTTGTTACATTTATTTATACCTTGTTTTTGTAAGCCTTGTATACCTATCATAAATTCTTAGATTAAGTTCTGTATATTATTGTCATTAGATTCTCAAATTCTCAGATTAATTAATAAGTGAATCTTCTTTATAATATTTTAGCTTTTGTCGGTTAACTTGGTATATGCTTACTCATGTAACTCATTGATATGAGTTGAACCCTTCTACTCCCTACTTAATACTATTACATTTACTATTGAAAGAAAAAAAAAAACTAAATTATTACCAAAACAGAAGAAGTATATATAACCATGATACAAATTACAACTAAACATTGTACCAAACAAAAATTAAACTAAACAGAAACATTAACCAACTTCACGCCAAAAGTATAATCCTTACAATGTCTAATATAAGGAAAAGAAGAACCAACATCTTCAATAGGCTTTCCATTGCAATAGTGTAAAGGAGGATAATGATAACAAGGCTCCAATGTAAACTCACGTTCACAAATCTCGTTACTATAAACCGGATTATAAAGAATCCATGGTCTTGAATTTCCCAAAGCCTTAGCAACATAACCGAAAGTAGATTGATAAGTAGTCACCAATACATCCGATAAACTTAGTAAATAAATATCAACCCACGCCTTCATATTATGCTTATTATCATTAAACTTTTGTTGTTCTTCACCACTTGGTTGATAAACCTCAATTACTTCCCCGCTAACCGTTGATTTATTCATATACATCATCTTTAAATTTTCACCATAATGTCGATATAGAGACGATACAAGAACAACCTTCATAATCTTCTTGTTTTTGTCACTAGAGGACAATGAAATGTTTTCCCTACCAAGTACTTTTGAAAGTAACTTATTCCCTAATGTGCAATTCAAAATTTGATTCATAACAACTTGGTGTGGAGTTAATTTAGGATCAACCACTCTAATTTGAAGTCCTATTCTCTCATTTGCTTTAGCGAGGTTTTGTTGATAGAAACTAGTGATTAGTTCCCATGCTTCATTTGAAGGGTGAAAAAGGTAACGTCCCAAATGGTGAAAAGTTGAGGTGATTTCTGGAAACATTTGGTTTAACTCTTTTTTGAAAATTGGTGTCATGAAAAAAGAAGGTACGAAATACTGACCGGCTTCCAAAAACAAAAGAGGAATATTACTTAGAAGAAATTGGTTGCGGTCACAGTGGAAAAATCTCTCTTCAGATGTAGGACTATATCTTAAATTCACATGCATAACCGATTGCAAATCTTCATTTAATATATTAGTCTTATTCATCTTAATTGTGCTTTGATATGTTTGAACATTTTCTACGTTCCAAAAAGGGGATTTTTCTGGTAACAACCAAGTCGAATTTAGAAATGGTTCGCAAAATAAACCTTCTTTGTCTTTCCCAAACTGTACGAGCATAACGCGTCCCGTTAGGAGCGCGTAAAGAAATGATGAAGCCATGCTAATTATTTGGTTACCTAAACCATTTGTAGGTAACCAAATAATGTATTTGCATGTTGTTGTTGCAGCAGAAGTACCATTTTTCTTAGATTTTGTAATTTTTTTCATGTCTTCATTGTAAGCTTTAGTGTTAGGTCCACACCTTCTATGAAGTTCTTCATATTTTCTTAGTTTAGATATCAAATATGGAGAAGGTTTGTGAGGAGATGGTTTGTGATAGAAATGAGATTGTAACCTGCTTACACACGATGCTTCATCAAATCCAGAAACTAAAAGTCCGTCAAGCAATTTCTCTTTCTCATCATCAGTGATATCTTTTGGTGGAGTCGAAGTTGAATTTGCCAATGAAGTATTTTTGGAGCCTGTAGATTTTATATAGTATCTTAGTGAGGTTCTTAGGTTGTGAAAACGAGATATACTATAGAGAATTGCTAAAATACTTCAATATGAATGTCACCTTAAGTGAAATACAAATTATATTTGCATACGTTAAGGAGACTAGACACTATTTGTGGAAAATACTTTTATTTAATAATAATGCTAAAAATGATCTTAAATTAAAATATGCATAATCCACTTTTAAACTAGATTGAATTTTGGTCCTTAAAATTTTTAGTAATAGCCAGAGCAAACAAAATTAAATGAAAACAATTAGGAAAACTTATGCACAAAAAAGTGTTAGTGTTGCTTACTTTTGAAATTGGTATCATTCTTGTCTCTTCCTCCAAAGCTGTCATGTGTTACATTATGTCTCAATCCAAAGTCATAAGCTCTAACATTTGTCATGCCTTTTGAAAACCTCTCAAATTGCCCAAAAAATGAGTTTTGGTACATTAAGGTAACCATGATAACCGTAGGGAAAGCTATCAAACACACAATAATTGACTTTTTGAGACTCATGGAGCTTGCTTCCATCTTGTGCTTCATGGTTTTAAGCATTTGACGTGCCCTTTAAAATTGCCAAGAACAATATGTAGATAATCAAGCTACGAAACTAGTAATGAAAAGTCCTATGAAGCACGGACACTCCTAGGATAAGGCGTGTCCTGGTGTCGGACATGTGTCGTGTCTGACATGATACGACACCGACACTCGTAATTACACTTGTAATTACTCTGCATTATGTGATTTTTTTTCAAATTATTAGCTGTGTCAGCGTGTCATGGTCCGTGTTGTGTCCGGTATCCGTATCCGTGCTTCATGAAAACCAAATGTAAATACAAATTGTTCCAACTAAAACAATAACAAAGTCATTAAACAATCCGTTAGAGGAGGGAGAAGAAATCAAACCATTATTAAGAGATAGCATGATGGAATTCACACATCCAACAAATTCGACTATTTCCTACATTTATTTTAGTTGTGAAATTCACACATCCAACAAATCAAAGAGATTAAATCAAAATCACAGTTTTTGTTTTTATAACAAATTTAGGGTTTGGGAATGATATTCTGGTCAAAATTTAAAAGACAACTCAAACAACACTTAGAAAAAGAATTACATTCATCTCCTCCAAGGAAGACTAGCAGGTCTCGAACACGGACCTTGTATCCAAGACATACTTTTTATCACTACGTCAGTCTTTTGAGTTTGAGATCACACTGTTTTGATTTTTAGTTTGTTTTTAAAGTTGATTTTACTGAACTTAAAGTTAGAGTCGCGCAATCTTGATTCAATGGCTCCGAGCCCTTGACTTCATCAACACATCAAACTCAATATAGAAAATCCAACTTCGAATGAATGTTTTAGTAATAATATCAATAAATTATGTGTAAGTGTGGTTCTACATGTTAACAAATCACACTGATTTAACAAGAAAAAATCATACTGATGTATTAAAAACATAAATCAAATCAAGGAGACAAAAGAGGATGGTTACCTAGAGAAGAAAAGGCTCATGATTTTGCAGGGAACTCCACAAAACAACCTTCTTGGTTTTGCATTCAACTTTTTTCCAAAATACGTTTGTGTAGATGTAAATTGTATTGAAGGCTACTTCATATTTAACATTTTAATTTTAATTTGTGTGATTTGATTTTAGTTAGAATTAGTGATTACCATCATTAAATGTTTATACGAAATATCCTACGCTTTTAATGAGGCCACAAATAAAAATTATTATAATTCTTAAAATATACTCGTGTACATATAAAAATTAAAGCATCATTTGTTGATTTACCATGTTTGAAAAGCTACCTTTTATTTTCACAGTTTAAAATAGCATTTTTTTTTTTTGATGAAAAAAACGCACCTAGGAAGCATTGTCCAAGAATTCACATAATTGCGGAAAAAAAAAGGATTCACATAATAATTCCAGTCAAAAAATAAGGATCAACTTTAAAGTCCCACCCACATGCTTGGCAAGGAAGATCAATGGTACACAGTTTATACTTTATATACAAATATTCACTCTCTTTAAACCAACTAGATGTCTTTTATAAAGAACAAATTAGTGAATGCCTGGGTAACTTACACGAAATGAACAATACTTTGGAATACGGTGTGACGTACTTGAGGCGAAACAAAAACGTTAGTTATTTCACTATGGTACTTCGGAAGCAATAATAAATCACTTTTTATTAAAAATATAACATAATAAATCCCTTATTAGACAAAGGAAATATTTGCTCCTCCATATCCCAATTGGCACAACAAAAAAATAAAAAATGATGTACTTGAGGGTGAATCAGAACATTAGCAATTTCATTGTGATACTTTAAAGTATATTGAAGCAATAATAAATCACTTTTTGTTAAAACTGCAACATAATAAATCATTTATTAAACAAAGGAAATATTTGTTCCTGCGTATCCCAATTCGCACAACAAAATAAAAAATGAAGTACTTTAGGGTGAAACATAACATTAGCAATTTCACTGTGATACTTTAAGGTGTATTGAAGCAATAATAAATCACTTTTTGTTAAAAATGCAACATAATAAATCACTTATTAGACAAAGGAAATATTTGCTAATGCATATCCCAATTGGTGCAACAGAAAAATAAAAAATGATGTACTTGAGGGTGAAATAGAACATTAACAATTTCACTGTGATACTTTGTATACTGAAACAATAATAAATCATTTTTTGTTATAAATGCAACATAATAAATCAACTTATTAGACAAAGTAAATATTTGCTCCTGCATATCTCAATTGGTGCAACTGAACAATAAAAAATGATGTACTTGAGAGTGAAACAACACATTAGCAGTTTCTTTGTGATACTTTAAGGTATATTGAAGCAATAATAAATCACTTTTTGTTAAAAATGCAACATAATAAATCACTTATTAGACAAAGGAAATATTTGCTCCTGCATATCCCAATTGACAAAACAGAAAAATAAAATATGATGTACTTGAGAGTGAAATAGAACATTAACAATTTCACTTTCACTGTGATACTTTAGGGTATACTAAAACAATAATAAATTATTTTTTGTTATAAATGCAACATAATAAATCATTTATTAGACAAAGTAAATATTTGCTCCTATATATCTCAATTGGCACAACAAAAAAATAAAAAATGATGTACTTGAGGGTGAAACAAAATATTAACAATTTTATTGGGATACTTTAAGGTGTACTGAAGCAATAATAAACCATTATTTGTTAAAAATGCAACATAATAAATCACTTATTAGACAAAAGAAATATTTGCTTCTGCGTATCCCAATTGGCACAACAGAAAAATAAAAAATGATGTACTTGAGGGTAAAACAGAACATTAGCAAATTCACTGTGATACTTTAAGGTATACTGAAGCAATAATAAATCATTTTGCTATAAATACAACATAATAAATCACTTTGCTCCTACATATCTCAATTGGCACAACAAAAAAATAAAAAATGGTTTACTGAAACAAAATATTAACAATTTTATTGTGATACTTTAAGGTGTCCTGAAGCAATAATAAACCACTATTTGTTAAAAATGCAACATAATAAATCACTTTTAGACAAAGGAAATATTTGCTTCTGCAGAAAAATAAAAAAATGATGTACTTAAGGGTAAAACAGATCATTAGCAAATTCACTGTGATACTTTAAAGTATACCGAAGCAATAGTAAATCACTTTGCTATAAATACAACATAATAAATCACTTATTAGACAAAGTAAATATTTGCTCCTATGTATCTCAATTGGCACAACAGAAAAATAAAAAATAATGTACTTGAGAGTGAAACAGAACATTAACAATTTCATTGTGATACTTTAAGGTATACATAAGCAATAATAAATCATTTTTTGTTAAAAATGCAACATAATAAATCACTTTCTAGACAAAGGTAATATTTGTTTCTGTGTTTTCCAATTGGCACAACATAAAAATAAAAAATTATGTACTTGAAGGCAAGCACGGATCTAGGTTGAGCCAATTGGGGGAAACTGCCCCCAACTACTTTTTCGGTTATATTTGTTAAATTTTTGATATTTTAATGATCGTCCCCTCTTAAAATAATAGATTGTCCCCATTAAATAGAAGTTTATACCATAAAAAAGAGTTTCGTTCGTTAACTTTATAAGATCAAACGTGTAAATGCATTTGAGATGAAATTTTGAATAATTTATACTATATTTTTTAAATATAAAGACACTTGAAGAACAATTTTAATTTATAGATATCCATGAATCTTTAATTTTTTTAATATATAATAGAATAGTGTTTATAATAAAAAGTTGTGGGTTGATTAATTTTTTATTTTCTAATTTTATTTATAGAATACAAAAAATATAGCATTGATAATAATGAGTACGTAACCAAAAAAAATCATCATCCCTCTCACAAAGCAGGATCATTATTTGCTTAAGTTTTTTTTTAATTTTTTTTAAGATGAATATAGTTCATTATCTATCTTTCTATTAGCTATAAATCCAAATTGAGCTTTACTTTTCCCACCCTATGCATTTCTATTTTTTTCCCAAAATTACCCTCGGTACATTCCGGATTATATAATCTGGAATGGTGTTTTCCTTTGTTAAAGGGTGAAAAAATGAGTTACGAACTTTTTCGAATTTTGTAATCCGGAAACTTCAAAAAATAGGGCGCGTTACATGATGTTTCCGGATTACATAATCCGGAAACCCCCTAAACACCCTTTTTCAAGGTAAAACAGTTCGGATTATATAATTCGAACTGTATCAGCACAAATTCTAAACATGTTTGTAACATGGATAGTCATTTTAGGGACAATATTAATTTTCATAACTCTCATCCTTCTGTTTTTGGGTCATTGTTACCTATTCTTAGTCAAAAATCAAGTTTTCGGGCTACTTGATCGGATTGCTCCGAAACTTCCCCAGAAAATCAAAAAAAATTCAAGGACCGTGACTCCCGTAGATGGGACTTCTTAACGGACTCCGCCCCTCAAAATCCAAAATTTCATCGTTTAGACCCATTTTTAATTTTTTTAAATTTTTCATATTCTCAGAAAAATCCGAAAAAATTTGCATTAGTTTTATTTGATTTTTAGAATGTTTTGGTGCTATTTTTATATTTTTGTGATTTTTTTGACAGGTTTCTAGCATTATTTTACTTAGTTTTTTTGTTGTTTTTAAAAGTAAAACTCAAAACTGGTGAAATATGAGAGAGTTTGATGGTTGATTATACATAAGAATTGTCCGGATTATAAAATCCGAAATAGTAAACATGAATCTGGATTTTAAAATCCGGAATGCACAAGGGCATTTTTGAAAATTTTATAGGGCGTGGGAGAAGGCCATAGGGTGGGAAAAGTAATTCTCATCCAAATTAGTCTTACTTAGGGCTGGCCCAAAGGAGCTGCTATTAAAGTAAGGGATTTAGGTTCCAAATATTTTAGGCCTTATATTAGACTCCAAATCTATTTCGCTTTAAATATAATTTTGGAAGTCAAATTCTTTAAACATTTTTGCGTCTAGCTCGATTCGTAGTTAAATGGGAAGTTGTGTACTTATAGTTTATGTTGCAAATTTGATTTCAAAACGAGTTATTTTATTGGTTATACATATCTCAAATATGTTACAATCTGAAGTATTGTTTAATCTCTTCAGCCTTTCATTTTCTTAGAAATATGCCTTCTCAAACATTATTCTCTTCATGCCTCTCATTTACTTTTTTAACATGTCTTTGTGCCTTTTTTTATGTCAATCTAATATTATTTTTTTGTCGTCATAGCTGTATGGGAGTTGTTCCAGGAAATTCGCTCAATGCTGGATGATTTCGAACCACGGTACTTTGCTAATACAATCAACTCTCCTATGAACTTCAATTTAGAACTCTCTCGGCTTTTTGTTTCAAAAAATTTATGGTGTTTTTATTTTACTTTGAAGTTTATATTGATTGGATTTATTTTTTTTAAATTTGAAGTTTATATTTGCTTTATAAACGTTTTCTTTCTTTCTTATATGCAGGTAATTTACCCAGCCATGATTATTGAGTGCATGTGCCGTAATGAGAATAAAATCTATTTTAATTTATAAGTTTTATATGTGAGATATTTGCATTTGAGGATCGTTATTGGTGTTGGACTTGGACATCGCAAATTGTGTTTGAACAAAATGTTGTTTTAGTTATCACCAAGTTTGAGGCATGTAATTATACTTCTAGAAAAATGGATGAGATAATTTATCGAACTGAGTATTGCTTCAAAGGTTGGTTGCATCAAGAATCTATCAAAATGGTTGAGAGAATTTATCATATGCTCTTTCTATGTGTTTTTTTGTTTATTTCATTTCATTTTATTTATAATTGTTTCATTTTGTTCCACCTATAGGCTATAACTATTCAATAAGAAATTTGTTAAAGTCGTTTTTTTTAAAGAAAGAAATTTGTTCAAGTCATTATTGATCTTAGTTGTTCACTTCATCAAACCGGAAATTATTTTTATCACTACAAAAGAAAATCTGTTACGTAAACTTTGTATATAGCATTGCATGATATTTACTACTATGACTTTTGTCGTAAAACACAAAAATGGTGCTATAGTTTAACCCTCAAAATGATGTTGTGTTTTAAAGGTGATTATGGAATAATACACAACATGAATAATAGACTTCATTTTCATAGAGAACTTCTATTTGTTACATCTTTGTTTGCAAGTTTGATCAGAGTGCACTCTCTATATAATTCATAAACTTTTGGTTTTTTTAGTTAATGTAAGAAACAAAATATCATATAAATAATTTTATATGATCACTCTCAATTCTATGGACATAACTCATAAATACGTTATGTGAGTGATTACTTCGTGTTCTTAAGGGATCGAGGATAAGTAGATTGAAATTCGAACAATTTTTTTTGAAGTAGTGTGGTTCGGAGTGTAATATTGGTTGTTTCTCAAATAATTGGGACTGAGTATTCCATAATTAGTTTCTTTTGTCTTGGCAGTGGAGTTTTGGTGTGTTTGTGCAAATTGTGCTTTAATCACAGCTCAAAATTTTTGATTTTGAGATCTAATTCAAAATTGCAATTTGACTTAGCAAATCTATTTGTTTTGTTGCTAGGGTGCATTATTTGGTATTTTTAGCTTTTGATCAGACTATTGTCACTTTTGTACCATATTCATAGGTTACTCTGGCACCTAATATTCTCTAATAAAATTCATTTGGTTTTTGCCAAAATAATACATATGAATTATGATATCTCTTTTATTAAACTCTATGATATATATAAAACATTAATTAATACTTTTAGTGAATATCAAAGTATATACGTTCTTTCATGGAGCCGTACATGTACTTTTGAAATTCAATCAATTCTTTTTTTTTCATAACATTTGTTCAAAAACCATAATTGAAGAGTCTTTTTTTAGATGTTAATTTAAAACAATTTGAATGTTTAACTATAAAAGGAAACAAAATCGACCCGTCAACAATATTCTTATGAATAATATTAAATATGGTGTGGATATCTATTTTCTCTAGGCTTTCTATTACCCTTAACTCCTATAAGTAAATGACTTTATTCATTTTTATTTTTTTAAGGAAACTTTATTCATTGTTATTAGTGTTTAGTTTTACGACTCTTCGATACTAAGGTTTACTAAAACATATTTTAGAATATGATTGCATTTAAAAGTTTATGTGCCAACCCTTTTTATATCTATGTTTATTGGACTATGATTTGTTTTTATGTTTGTCATTTGGTTCTGTAGTACAAAGTGAGAAATTTGGAGCACATGTTGTTGGCTTTCTCTTCTACTACTGGCATGTTTTTAATTATTTACTGTTTTACTTCTTGGTTTGATCAAAAACTTTTTTAAAGATTTAATTAGCTTTGTTACTAAATATGAAATTTTAAATATAAGAAAGTGGATATAAAGCATATAATACATTCATGTTATCGTGTATTATTTGTTATTTTAGATATGTAAGATATTTGTTTGACCCTTAACATTAACATGTTTGATTGAGGTCTATGATTGAACACATAAAATAAACTTGTGGTTTGTCTTTCCCCAAAGATAAATGCAACTATTCTTTATGAGTATAATACGATATATTTTTTGTTGACAAATATGAGTATAATACCATGTGCATTGCTTATTTGAAATGATGGTACATAAATGGAGATAGAACAAAAGCGTAATTTTTCAAAGTTCTTTCCTCATATGATATTCAGAAGAGTGATGATCTAAATATTCAACAAATTTGTTTGTGTGATATACCTTTTTCAAAGTAACTTCCAAATAACTTTTTGAGCAAAGTATAAAAGATTGATATTCTTCGTCTCAAAATGATTGTTTGGTTGAATGTGAGAAATAAATATAGTTTGCACTCTTTTTTCCTTCACCATGATTTTGTCCCACTGAGTTTTTTGGTAAGCCTTTTAACGAGGTAAATATATCAGATATTGTACTCTTTTTTTTTCACTAAGATTTTTTTTTTCTGTTGAGTTTCTTAATAAAGTTTTAATGAAACATATACTTCATGGACATCTCGGGGTATAGGTGGGGGTGCGGGTGTTATGAATAATATTAAATATGGCCTTATGACTTCGTGCACAATTGTGAGTTACAACTTTTGTGTCTAATAAATAGGGTAGGATCTTGCTATGTAAAAATTACATAATAAAGTAATGTAATATACTTTCATGTTCTTTCTTTATCCTTTATATACTTTACAATATCTTGTAATACTTTATTAATTTCATAACAAATATTATATTGTATTATTCTTTTTCTTCATAGCATTTAAGAAAAAAATAATTAATACATGTATTTATGTGATTAAATAAAACATTATAGTTATTTCATAAATCCCTTTCGATGTTTGCCTATTTTCTTCTCTAGGACTGTTGGGGTTTTCAATGGTTTTTTTGTTTTGTTTTTGAAAAGGTCAAAAAAAATAATATATTATAATCAAAACAATCAAAGCATAAGGAATGATATGATCAAAATTGGCTCTAAAGAAGAATAACTGAAAATCATATTTCAGGAAATACTACACCTAAACATCCGAGAGGTTGAGATCTTCATTTATCGAATCATAAGAAAAATATTTAGCTTTAGAATTGATCGAAAGCAAAACTAAAAGTTTAACCATATTCAAAGTTGTACGAGTTAAGGAACCATGGTTGTCAAACACCAAATAGTTACGCAAACCAAATTGCATGAAAGTATTCATTCACTTTCTTTCCTTCAAAAACCAAATCTATGAATTTAACCGCATGACAAAAACATTTATGTGACATTACACAACTAAATCACAACCAAGACAAAACATTCATCCATAATTATCCAAAAACCGAACAAGAAAACGATGTTAAATTACAACCATCCACACAAGAAAATGATGCTAAATTTTGTATCCTCTTCCAAATAAATAATCTTTGGTAGGAAGACGGTTATGTAGTAATTTCCATGCAAACAAAGATATCTTAAATGGAACCAAATTATTCAAAATGGCCTTATATAAAGAGGAATATGTTATATTTTCAAAATTAAAAATCAACTCATAAGCTTATATAACTGAAAACATACCATTAGGATTAACATCTCAAATTCAAGTATCCTTCACATTATCTTGTAAAGAAATGTTAGTAATAAAACTTTACAACCCTTCATCAACTTAACCTATGAAACAAATAAATTTCTTGTCCAACTCCAACAATCTCCCTCAACTCCAATACCTAACACCATATCCTTCACATAAATGTTTTTCTCCATCGATAAATTAAACAAACTAGTAAAACGCTCCTTAACCACCTTCCCGCTTACCTCATCCCCTATTTCCTTCGAAATATTATCCACATATCTCATCACCTCTCTCAATACAAAAAGATGGTTGTTTTTTTGGCCTCCTATTTATTAAAAAATCCTATAAAATAAGACAAGGTAGATATCTACCGAAGGGCTTATAAACACACACAAAAATGTCTTTAGAAAGTTACAAACCAAACGACTTTAGAGGGTTAAAAGAGAAAAAACATACTAAAAATATACTTTCATTAACAAGTTATCAAAATTTAAACGTTTGGTTTATTTTTCCCATCTTTCCCTTACCTTTCTTTTTTACTTCTCTCTTGGTGTTGTGTTGTTCAAATGTTGTTATGAACACGCAAAAAATGACAAGTTTGTTCACCGACGATTCAGGGGTAATGATATCAGGTTTTGTAGAGAACTAGGGATAGAGTTCGACATTTGATTGAAACATTTGCACTAAATATTATGGGTGTTCAAAACCAAACCAATCCAATAGAAAAACCGCAAACCAAACCAACTTAAATCAAAACCGCAAAAAATCACATTTGGTTTGGATGTATTCATATCACTTTTTTACTCAACCACATGATTTGGTTCGGTTTGCGGTTTTTATTTTACCAATTAAACTAAACCAAAACTAATTAAACATATGCCACCTAGACCAAAACTTATAGAAACTCAATGAAAACTTTTATAAAGTGACATTTTTTTTTCTCTTCTTAAGTTCATTCTTTACTTTATATTTCAAAAATGTATTTATGTGCCACAAGAACTTCTAGAGAACAATTAGTCTTATAGATTTCTTACATAATATGACTACTTTTTGTCCACATTTTTAATTTGGTCTATGTTGTTGGGTAAAAATGAATTGTAATGTTGGGTGAAATATAAAACATTATTGGAAATAAGTTGTGTTTTACCTTTTTAACCTAATTTTAATGTTGGAAACAAAAAATTGTATTGTCTCGAAAAATCACACCAACTGAACAAATCCAATCCTCATTGGTTGTGTTTGGTATGGTTCAGATGACATTTTAAAAGCCAATGACCAAACCGAACCCCATGTTTTTATACCTCGCGGTTATTATAACTTTTATACTCAAAACCGAAACCAACTGTACCATGAACACCCCTACTAAATATGTTGTTACTTTATAGAGTCCAATATTAAACAAGTCCACCACTTCTTTTTCGGGGGAGGGAGGGCATTTATCTTTATATAAATTGATGGGAATATGGCACTCAATCCGTTTTGTCATTTTTAATTACGAGACATATTGACTAGAAAACTAAGAGAGAATATATATTTGAAGGGAAATGTTAATAAGTGCCTTTAGGGCACTTGATAAGAAGTTTAAAATAGAAATTTTTTCTTGAAATTTGTGTATTCAACACATTGAAACATTAAAAAACAACTTTATTTACATGAAAGTTATCAATTGTTTCTATTTTTGGATCGTAAAGGCACTTGTTAACAAGACTCATATTTAAAAAAAATAATAAAACGAATTTGTACTTCCAACCAAACAAACAAAGGAAAAAAAATGTCCATCAAGAAAAATGATGTCAAAGAGATAGGAGTCTTTTACAATATAAATGGAAGATTTTTATTCACAAAAATATAAACACAAACAATATGTAATAGATCCTACCACTTAATAGATCTCAACATCTTTTTATCATTTTATAACTTTTTTAATTATTTTTTGGCTTAATTGCAGTTTTGGTCCCCTTATTTTCAAAATTTCTCAATTTTGGTCCCCCTATTTCTAAATCAGCAATTTTAGTCCCCCTATTTTGTAAAATTCAGAAATT
>Ga0209282_1000478_pt1 | contig 19489 bp, 8 predicted proteins | sample Mtrugardesep15_FD_187529 | JGI IMG/M metagenome (GOLD analysis project Ga0209282, IMG submission 187529) | Root nodule microbial communities of legume samples collected from California, USA - M. trunc garden sep15 (SPAdes) (version 2) | ecosystem: Host-associated > Plants > Roots > Nodule...
TTTTTCTATAATTAAATCAACTGGATAATCTGACATATTTTTAAGACTTGATTTTTTTTTATCAAAACAAATTGACAAAAAATAATTTGAATTAATTCAATGTTAGAAGAAATTAAATGGTCCTTGCAATGATTTATACTCATAGTCAATATGTTATATCATATAGTCATAATCAATGGTCCTTGCATTTTAGAAGCAATTCAATGGTCCTTGCAATTAAATCAATGGTACGTTTAAGATTTTAGAAAAGAAAGAAATAAAAATTAAAGCTCAACGAAAAAGCATTTAACATGCTATGTTATGGTTGAAAGTTGAGCGGAAAAACATTTAATATTTTCGTTGTTAAAGGTTATATTTGTTGTACCCAAAAAAATTATATTTGACTTACTTGTTAACAGATACGTGTATGATTGAAACCTATAACAATTTAGTTAACTATAATTTGTAGAAAAATAAGACAAATGGTGCACGACTCTATTTGATTGATTGAAAAATTAAACAATGATGATAATTTGATGGCTACCATTGAAATGTGATTAATAAGTAATTGAAATTCATTTAGTTTTGTCATTGTAAGACTTTTGCAACTTTCCGTTTATAAAAATGAGGCAATTAATAAAAATATTAATGCATGTTTGCATAGACACATTGCCTTGTCAAATAGATAAGACGTGCAAACTTTTTTATGAGGTGAAATAGACTTTAATGAATTTTAGAATGTGAAGATATCTGATGTATTTTTTATTTTTAGAAAGACAATTGTAAATAATAGAGATAATAGAGATGTCTTCTCGTGTTTTGTCACAAAATTTCTTTAGGAAAACACCAAAATACTACATGATAAAAAAATATTTAACTGAGGAAGTGAGATATTAGGTTGCAATCCAACACAAACAAAAAACAACATCAAACTTTGTTAGTAGCATGAACCAAAAAACCACCATTAAATAGAATCAAATTTGTAGTACAAACCTATGCAAATATCTTTTCTTTTTTTTAAAAAAGAATAAAGGAATAGGTGTAAAAATATGATGAAATGTTTAATTGGATTATTCTTAGAAAAGTAATAATGTGTGTTTAGTGAAAATTATATTGTTTGATTAATTTTAGGAAAAAGGATAATGAGTATTTATGTGTCTTGTTATTTTTTTTTTTAACCCTACGGTTTTCAGGAGAAATGAATTTTACTAATTTAGACTTCAACCGTGAAGTAACTAAAATTTAGGTTCTCCAATTTTTTTTGTTGATGGAGTTCATAAACAACTTGAGCCAAAATACCTGGTTTTCATTTTTCTTCAAAATCAATCAATTTTAATTTTTCAAGTTTGTAGAAGTGTTGTGAAATAATTATTTTTCGATAGAAGTGAAAGATGAAACAAAGATTGTGGAAAGAGTTTAATATGAAGTCAATTTTAAAGCGTTTGTCATTATTAGTTTTTATAATTGAATTAATGCATTGAATACAAAAATATGGCGTTCAATTAGGATATTAATTTTAATAATCTTTAATTAGGATGTTAATTTTAATAATAGTAAGAATTCATTTAAATATTTAATTAGGGTGACATCTTGCTCCCTTTTGTTTTTGATGATGTACCTTGCTCCCTTTTAGTTAAAGAAAAAGAAACTTTTTACCGAAAAATAAATAATATAATCAAATATAAAACATACATGGTAGAAAAAGAATGATTCACCACATAAATGATATATCAAATATAATAGAAAATCTATCATGTATTATTTCTTATCATTTCCACTTCAAAGTTATCCACTCCAAAGTTATTGATTCAACCAATTTTGTAAAAATGGGATGGATTTCTTCTTGTCTATCTGGTTTCCATCTCAAGTTTAAAGTAGGAAAAATAAAGAAAGATCAAATATAATCACCAAAATAAAATATGAAAGAGCAAAATATTAAAAGTAAAATAACAACATAAAAAACATAAAAAAAGTTAAACACGAACGAATAAATAGATAGATAGAAAAAAGTTGCGAACATTGAGGGATTAAAAATAAAACAAAAGGGGGATGAATGTGGTTATATTCAAACGTGGTAATAGAAATCCTTCATATATCTTTTCTCTTGATTGACTTCCATGTCTAAAATAAAGATCCACTAAAAAAGAAAGAAGTTATAAACTCAAGAGAAAATTTAAATGGGAATATGAATAAGAAAACAATAACATAAGAAATCACAATAAAAAGTAACATAAGAATAAGAAATGTTAAATAAACAATAAAACGATAAAAAAACATATAAAAGAAGAGAGAATGTGGTTGAAAGCATTGATTTTTTTTGGGAGGAAGAGGTAGATGAAAATAATGAAAAACAAATTGTAAATATATAGGAAAAAATCATGTCATGATCAATTTTAATTGGGTGATGAATAACATTAAATGCATTGAAACATTTTTATGTGAAGAAATGCATTGAAACATTTTTATGTGAAGAGCATTAAATGCTAGAAGAAAAATGTGATGCCAAGTGTACTTTGGCTCATAGATGTATTCTTTTATATTATATAAAGATTGTTGTAAATATATTAAATAAGTGTAAAACAACTTGTCAAATAAAAAGTCTACAAAAACAATAGATATATACAAACGATGACACAACAGGATATGAATGAAAAACTCATTAGTGAGGAGAAATATTATGGATTGCTGCATTTTAGATGGAATTTGTTAGGTTAAATTACTGTTAACCTAATACAGCATATTGGAGGGAAATTATTAGGTTAAAATGTTGCAGACTTAACAAAATTAATTTGTTAGGTTAAATTACTGCTAACCTAATACAACAAATTGAGAGGAAATTATTAGGTTAAAATGCTGCAGACTTAACAAAATTAATAAATAAGGATTAATTTGTTAGGTTAAATTACTGCTAACCTAATACAACAAATTTGAGGGAAATTATTAGGTTAAAATGCCGCAGACTTAACAAAATTAATAAATAAGGATAAGTGTGTGTACAAAATATTGTAACAAAAAAAGGCAACAGAATATGAATGAAATTGGTGCGATGCATTTTTTTAGATGGAATTTGTTAGGTTAAACTACTGCTAACCTAATACAGCAAATTGGAGGGAAATTATTAGGTTAAAATGTTACAGATTTAACAAAATTAATAAATAAGGATAAGTGTGTGTACAAAATATTGTAAAAAAAAAGGCAATATGATATGAATGAAATTGGTGCGATGCATTTTTTTAGATGGAATTTGTTAGGTTAAATTACTGCTAACCTAATACAGCAAATTGAAGGGAAATTATTAAGTTAAAATGTTGCAGACTTAACAAATTTAATAAGTAAGAATATAAAACTAATTATATTAATTGTCAATTAATATAATAACATGGTAATCATTTTAATTTGATTAATTAGGAGGACCATAACCTAAAATATATTTTATAAAACATTCACATATAGGTTAATTGTAGTATATAAAAAAAATTATTAGAAATATAGGGGGACCATGGCCACCAAAGGCCCCCCTCTCCCTCCGCCACCGCAAATATGCCTCGAGTGATATCATAAATGAGTGCATACATAATAATAGAAGGTCTAACTATATCTTGAACTCTAAATGAACATCAATGGATCCTGCCATATCAAAATTTTGTTGGCTTTGATTTCAGGTTTTATAGTTTATCTGCTTTGATTTCACTGCCATGTTCATTTGTTCTAGCATACATATGGGTTTATGGCATATACATGTATTACTCTTATATTCAATTTGAGTTACTTAAGATTTTCATTGCAGGGATATGTAGATGAACACTCATGAAGAAAAATTCAAATTGGAGGACTCTTAGGTATGCTCTTACAACACATTACTTAATGATTCATAGCATCCTAAACAATACAGCTACTTAATGTTGCCTATGATTTCCATTGTAATGCCATTCATTTTATTCTCTTCTTGGGTGTAGGAGGAAATGCAGGTTTTAACCAATTCCAATTTCCTAGGCACAATTTTCACGGCCTTGCACATGATCACTTTTGATGGTCTTTGTTCCTTAGGTTAAGCATCTAAAATATTTTTATTTTAGATTCCTATGTTGCATGAAACATATAAATTAGTTTTCTTCAGTTTTAGGGAATCAAGAAAAGAGGGAATGTTTTCAAGACTAGTTGAGACTACTTAGAGATGGAAGTAGTAGCTACTGATTTGGAAAGAAAACTTCTTTAGCACGTCTACATATTATCACAAAAGAGGGAATGTTTTTACTTCACCTATCAAAACTATAGCTTACATGTCAATCTTTTTACTTAAGCATTTTGCAACATTTGATGTGTCAATTATTTCTATTCCAAATTCCAAATTGCAGGAGCTTTCATTGATTCAGAATCTCAGATACTGTAATAGAGCACCTGCCTTCTGTCCGCAAAATGAAAGAAGTTTCAAAAAGATTGATAAAAATTTCTTTCTTGCAGTATTCTCAAATTTCCTCCCTCTGATTTAATTTCAACATTCATGAGTCACAACTCCCACCTCTGACTGCATCACATCCATGATCACCCCCAATCTAATTTAATTTCCAGCTCTTCCTTACGACTTTCATCGCGATTCCATTGAGTTGCTTGAGCTAATTTCACATCCCTGGTCGCAATAATCCTTTTAGGGTCCGTTTGGTTCGAGAATTAGGAGGGGAGAGGAATGTTTATACTTAAGATAAATATTCCTTGCAATGAGGTACAAGGAAACAAAAAGTTCTTAAAAATATATATACATTATATATAATGTTTGACATTAATCACTTGCTGATTTTCCAACAGGTAAAGAAAACAAAATTGTTCAACTCTAAAATTAGGAAAATTTCAACTTTGATTAGAGTCAAAGTGAATAGTTTCAATTTGAACACTGTAGAGTAATAATCAAACATTGATGTCTTTGATTCTTTGTTCAGCACTTTGATATAAATGAAATGTCCAAACAGAAAAGAGAAAAAAATTCAGAAAGCACATCCAGAACAAATCAAGTCCACATCATCATCACATGAAGAAGTCATATAAAGTCATTTCCTTTTGACTCTGTTTTCAAAAGTGAAATCGAACTGGTTTGCCCTCTGGATCATGACTCAACCACTTTAAATTGCTAACCAACTTGGGTTGGTCTGGTGGTGTTGGCTTGTCACCCTTAGAGTGTGCTCCTGTCAATGATTGATTCTCCTCGATGCCAATTTCGGTGAACAAGTTGGCTTCTTAAGAGAAAAACTACTTTAAATTGCTACATAGTAAGTTTAGCTCAGTGTCTTTGAATTTGAAGTTTTTTTTTGTTTCTTTGTAATTCTTGTTACCTTCAGCGTAAATCTTTCTCAAATTTGTATGCATGGATCAAATATGTTGTAGTTGTTGTACTTCTTGTTATCTGCAATCATTGCAACTATTCTTGTGCTTCTTACTCGAATTTCAATTGCACCTTCTCTCCGGTTCAAATGCTTCACGAATATTCTCAAGTTCTTCAATGATGGACCAATCTCACAAACTTATGCAAGATCCCTCCATCACCTTCTCTCAAGATTGTTTTCTCGAAATGTCTAGTAGCAAAATTAACAATCATTGGAAGAAAAAAAATACTCGAAATTTCAAAGAACTATGTTAGTTTCTTAGAATTCAAATGAAACTCTTTCAGATAAATTATTTATTGACTCTCTCTTTACTGTTTTGACAAAGCTTTCAAATATGAAGGTTTGCCATTGGTTTCACTTGGATTGTGGGGTCCATTACCATAAAAAAGAAGTAAGATCAAGTCTCTTGAAGTTTAGAACATTACATCAAATTTCATGTATGATAAAATTCCATCATCAATTTCCTCATTCAAAAATCTCAAGAGTCTTGTTTTGACTGATTATGTTTTCAATGGAAGTGTACATAATCTCAAAAGATTAGACTCTCTTGAACAAATTAATTTTAGTTGCACTAAATTAGGCCCTGAATCCCGTTCAATAGAGAACTATCTTGCGAGTATTATCTTTGAGAAATAACTCATTGAGAACTCAAATTCCTCACCAACTCATGCATTTTGAAAACATTCCACCATTTTTATTCTCTTTTTCTTTCCTACAACTCCTAAACTTGGCTTCAAAACAATTTCAAGAAGTGACCAAAACATACATTAGAACTCAATCCAGATTCATTTGCATAAATAATTAATGGTGAGTCACACAAAGTTGTCTATATTTCAAATTAACAAATTACAAGTAGTTTATTTTTTTTGACACATATTATACAAGTAGTTAACAAATAAATATTTCAGGACATATTACATCAGCTCATAGTACAAAAGAAGTCAAACACATATTACACCCCAAATGTAGCCCCCAAGATTTCATGATAACAAATTAAAGCATCATTTGTCTTCTGCACCGATGGTTTTCAAAGTCCTCCCTTTGTCTACTTGAATTAAGCTCCTGCATTGCATAGATAGATTAAAGCAATACAAATCAGAAAATGTAGATATGAAAATCAACATTCAACAACAGCAAACAAATCAACATAAGCAACTGTTAAAACACATAATCAGTACTCCGTTGAACCCCAAAAGAGTACACCTCCAAGATGGTTATGGCTCTCAAGTTTTGTTTAAACCGTACAAGATATTTAAAGCTCGAGAGATTTGATAAGAAAGGAAATCACATCATAGATTTGTCTAAAACCATCACGGAGGCTTCCTAATCCTCCTTAACAAATTTGAGCATAAAAGTACAAATCAAATCTGAGCCTACATGTCTCTAAATCGATAACAAACTAGATCAAGTATCTTTTTGGTTTAATTGCATTTTTAACCCTAACTTTCACAAAGTTGCGATTTTGGTCCCTAAGAAAAAAACTACAAAACGGACCTTTAAGTTTTGCATCTGTAGCAGTTTTGATCCCCCAAGCAAAAAAAAAACAAAAAAAACACGTGGTACCTCACTTAGGGTGTCACGTCAGTGTAGATCAAGTCAAAATTGGCATAGGGGGCCAAAACTGCCACAAATGCAAAACATAGGGGGCCGTTTTGTAGTTTTTTTTCTTAGGGGACCAAAATCGCAACTTTGTGAAAGTTAGAAGGTTAAAACTGCAATTAAGCCTATCTTTTTCTACATAATTATGGAGCAAGTAAGCCTTAATTTATTTTAGCCCATTCCATGTACTCCTCGGTTCCCATTATCAATGTCCAAACATGGTTTTGTAGAAAACCTACCAATACCCGAGAAGACAATGGGAAGATATAGTTCTTGAAATTTCAAGCTGTCTTTCAACTTTAACTTACTGATTTGTGGCTAAAAATTAAAACACCTCCCTGAAGGCCTTTGCCATATTATTTCAGAATTGGCTATGCTTACCAATTTAAAAGCTAACTCGTATCAGATATTGAACCCAACAATCAAATTTAAATATACCACCAACCAAACACTTCAAACTTAGGTTCAGAAAAGGGCATGCAAAAGTGTTGAATTTTAACAAAAAATCTTGTTTTTGTTTTACCCAGAACTTGTAGGGCTTTTTTTAGTAACAATGACTCTTCTCCCTGTAATTCATTTTTTATGCTATAAGTGAATAATTGTGTCCCATGGTAATGACTTTATTCATTGGATAGCATATGAAAAGTCTAAGTTGTAATTGTTCATGATCATGGGTTGATTCAATTTTGATGTTTCTTATGATATAAAGTCGTAAAATTCATTTAACAGATCATGTGTAGTTCATTAATATGAAATTAGTTTTTCCTTTTTGTGGTTTGAAACAGAGAAATGACAACAAACAAAATTACTAGAGACCACCAATATTAGAGAACAAAAAGAACCTTCTTGTTCTTTCAAATACATACGTGGCTATGATCAAAAAGTTTAAGAAGCGCTTTGAGTCAAAGTGATTTTGATCTTGTTTAACATGCTAAAACTTATCAAACTAACTTGCCACATAGACAATTTCACGCAGCGACCAAAACATACATTAGAACTTAATTCAATTACACATTCACAAGTAACATTGAATCACACGGACAATTGAAGTTGTCAACATTTTCAGTAAACTCGTTTTAAATAGCTGAGCAATAAACAGTTCAGAACATATTAAATAAGCTCATACGGCATACTGATTTATATTGCAAATGCAGATACGCAATTAAAGTCATACGACCATACAAATGCAGCCACTCAACAGTAGATAATACAATATAATAATAAATATCAAGAAAATGGTGAAGGAGAATAATTCAAAACCTCATTCTCCTTGTTTGTGTCATCTTTTTAAGCTTTCTCATTGCCACCGGGGAGTGAAAGCAAAGAGTCTGTATACATGGTATATCCATCAAATGAATCCTTACAATTGGAGCAATGCTCTAGCAACTGTCCATTGTCATCATACTTCACCAACCTTTTTGTACCACCATCTCTTCCAATAATATCACCACTTTTTGTACAACAAATTGGCGAAAAGTACCAGATGTAAAGGATATCATTAGAAAAAATATGAGTCTTAGTCCAAGACGAATTCACTTGGTATTCTTTCATTACCCATATTTCAGTTGTATTACGATAACCCTTAGCGCATAGACTGAGAAATTCTCCAAATACCCACAAACCACAATCCATACGTTCACAAATAAAACCGCTATAATAATCAACTGGAAAATCTATATCTAAAAGTTTCCTTTCTGTTAAATCAAAGGAAACAATAACATCCTTTTCTAAATCATCACGAAAAGCCAACCAATGAATAGCCCCATTACAAAGGGAACCTACTCCGGAATAATCATCAACGGGACTACTACAAGGGTAGTGATCAGGACACTCAATTTCTTTCCATGTATTGTCTCTCAATGAGAAAAACTCCAAGTTTGATGGAATATAAGGGATGTAATGATTTGTTGACTGGTCATCTCCAAAACCATAGGACATTAAAACAACCAAGTAATCATCTGTTGACTGATCATACCCAAAACCATAAAAATGTTCTATATTTAAATTGGAACCAAATGGAGACAAAGGTATTTGTTTGTGAAACCCAGTGGATGGATTCCATAGGTAGAGGCTGGAAGCACAATGAAACAATATAAACCCTCTACATGAACCTTTAATTTCAATATCATAATATGATTCAGAACGCAGAAAATCAAGATTGAGGGAAGCTGAAGTAGAATCATCATGAAGCGATGCTTCTAAGTCTACAGATCGAATTTGAAAATCTGAACTTGATATGAACAGAATTCTACGAGTGGGAGTTGTGGTGGTGAGTTGAAAATGTGAATTTGTAAAATGGGGATCGGAGATGAGAGAAAACCAAGTCTTACAAACACATTTGAAACGTATAAGAGACTTCACCGATAACCTCAGCAGAATAAGGATGATCAATTCGTGAGGCAGTGGATTCGTCTCCATGCGTCTTTGTCCTCTTCGACAGAACAAGGTCTATTTGAGAAGGGGGCAAGTAATGTGTATAGACTAGAGAGGGAGTGAATGAGTTTTTGTTTTTTTTATACAAGAGAGTTAAAACTGATATATGATTCTTTTTTTTTTATTAACTCTCCGGCTAAATGAAGAGTTAAGATAAAAAAACTGATACATGCATTTTTAACTATAATTCAAAACCATATGGAAAAGGCATCTCTACATGTTTCCTTTCCATTACATCAAAGGCAACAATAGCATCCATGAATGAAGTATAACGACAACCCAACCAAACGAATAGATCCATTATTAAAGAGTGACCGTGAGATTAAGAGAAAACTAAGACTTATAAAAGCATTTAAAACAAATGAGAGACTTCGCTGGTAACCTCAGCAGAATAAAGATGATCAATTCGTGAGGCAGATACATGTATGTCTTCTTCTTTATGCGCATTCTTCCTTTGTGACGGCTGTTTCTCTTCGTTTCGATAATTCTTCGAGAAACCATATGGCTCGGCTTCATTTTTTATCTAAAAACTAACCCTTACGAGTAAGTGGTCTCGATCAAAATTCTAAATTAGTCTTATGAGCTTTGTTAGTCCAAATAATCCCTCAAGTTAAAACAATAGTTTCTCAATATATGAACTGATACGATAATAACTAAACTATTTAAAGAGATTGGTATGACAATTAACAAGTATATTGAATGATTAATATGACAATATTAATCGTAAAAAGCTATTTTGATTAACATACTGCATAATTATAGACTATTTTGAAATTTTAATATATGAAGAGACTATTATAACTGCACGTTACATATTTAGAAATCAAAATAATTGATTATTATCGAAACTAATATCTCTTAAGATGATACATATCTTTTATTACCTCGTCTAAATTTTTATTTTTATCTTTTAAAAGAAGGAGAAAAAAAATAAAACCACTTTTTTATTTTATTTTTAATTCAAGCTAATTGCCACGACGGATAGTCATGTACGGTCATCATGTGCCAAATCATCTTGAAAGTGGGCCAAATGACTTTTTTTAAAAGACAAGTTTTTTTATTCAAAAAAAAAAAGACAAAAGTTTTTGCAAGGGTATATTTCAATTTTTTCTGCAAGAACCAAAACCCAACCAAGTCATATTTGTAAAGACCATTGTATGTTTTTGTCTAAAAATAATTTTTACAATTTTTTTTACTTTTAAGAAGCCAAAAGAAATTTAAAAAAAATAGAAATGAGGAAGCCAAGTTAAGCACATGTGTGCCTGACGAGGAAACCAACAAAATGTCACAAAAAACAAGAAGCAAAAAGAACAAAAACCACCCAATTACAAGGTGGAATATCCTAATCAAACTGATAGAATAGCCTACCATGCATGGAAGCCAAAAAAGAATTAGTTATACACCTTAAGCCACCATCAGCGATGAAGTTTCACCTTTTTCAACAATCTGAGTTACAGAGGACTCATTGTTTTGAAAAGTTCAAAGGTTATGCTCCTTCCACATGATCAAAGTAGCTGCCATCCAAATTAATTGAAGGAATGTACGAGTATGTTTCCTAAAAAGATGTGTTCCACCAAACTAGAAGGCATGCAAACCAATATCAAAGGGAAGCGCAATAGAGATCCCCAACCACTAAAGAATAACAAACCAGACATTCACAAAATATATGCATTCCAAGGACAAATGATTAATTGATTCCGCCTACCTGCAACCACCTGAGCAAAGCAGCGAACCTATGAAAAAATCCACACCGAACCAAATTATCCTTAGTTGAAAAAAATTTATTCGGCAATCTCCACGCAAAAATAGATACTTTTAGAGGCACTACTTTATTTCAATTAATGTCAAGGAATGGTGATTGAGCTTGTTGATCATTAGTGATCAACAAATTGTAAACTCCTTTTACTAAATAACCTTATACTGGATCGAGTTTCCACAACCAAGCATCCGCAACAAAATATTCTAAAAAAAATTATCAAGAAAGTACGACACTCCGCAACCAATTCATCCTCCCATACAAAAAGTCTCATCTTCCATGTCCACCCCGCTCCCGTACCCCCCTAACCTAATCTCCTCACCTCAGCCACTAAAATGTTAGTGTCGACATGAAAATCAAACAGAGGACTAAATCTAACTCGTAAAACACCATCTTTTAGTCAAAGATCCTTCCAAAAGGAGGAACTTTAATCTTTTTAGGCCCCTATATGTCTCTTAGGCCCCCTTAAAAGTTCGAAAGATAATTCTAGAATGACGTTTTTTAATTTTAACTCCTCCAATAGATACATCCCAGAAGGATTTTTCAGTCAAAAAATCTTGTTTTACTTTTTATGAACTAAAATCAAAATTCATTATATTTGTCTCAAAACTTATTTAATGCTAACCTTTTTTTTGGGTCAAATTTAATCCTAAACTTTATACGGATATATTCTGAATATATGTAATTTGGTGGAAACCTTGCGCAAAACTTTGCTATCAATATATGCCTCAAATGATATCATAAATGAGTGCATGCAATAAAAGGTTTAATCATGGGTGCATTATTTTAGTTAAAAAAAATAGATTTTGCGTTAGAAACATCTTAATTTATTTGTGTTTGTTTATTATCCAATTTTTTTTGTGTTCGTCTGTTACCTCTTTGTTTTTGAAGAAAAAATAGATAATAACTTTTTATTTGAGTCAAAATATATATTTTTTTATAAAATGATTTTTCTAAAAATCCAAAACAAACACTTAAATGACAAAATTGATTTTTTTAATAAAAAAAAAATTAAAGATCTTACAACACGTTATATTCCAATTTCAGTTACTTATGATTTTCATTGCATTTGCAGGCATATGTAGATGAACACTCATGAAGGAAAATGCAAACACGATGAGTCTAGAGATATGCTCTTACAACACATTACTATGTTTCATAGCCTCCTCAAAGATACAGTTAGTCAGTTACTTATGATTATCATTGTAATACAACTCATTTTATTCTCATCTTGTGTATAGAAAATGCAGGATTTAACCAATTCCAATTTCTAAGGCATTGTTTTTCTGGCCTTCACATATCCCACTTTTTTATGGTCTTTGCGGCTTACTTTATTCATCTAAAATGTTTTGATTTTAGATTCATATGCTGCATTAATCATAGGAACTAGTTTTCTTAATCAGTTTTGGGCGATCAAGAAAAGAAGGAATGGTTTCATGACTAGTTGACACAACTTAGAGATGGAAGTAGTTCCTACTGAGTAGCAATAACAACTTCTTTAACACATCTGCATCTTGTCATAAAAGAGGGAATAGTTTACTGCACCTATCAAAACTACCACTTACATGTCAATCTTTATACTCGTAAGCATTTTGCAACATTTGATGTCAATCATTTCTATTCCAAGTATTTGTGTACATGCCCTGAAACTTGCTTCTTTTCCCTAAAAAATTGCTAAATGACTTCAAATTATGGTTTATTAAATTCCACTCATTCAATTTTGGAGGGTCTTCTAAAATTTTCAAAAACCATGCTGTCGCTGCGAAGAATTTATAAGATTGAAGCAAGGAAAACTTTTACACAGCACCTATATATTGGTACAAAACAGTATGTATTGATGCTTAAACTGACCTGCTTCATTGATAGTGGCTTTGCAGCATACTGAAGCCCCACTAAACATTCTGTCGTTTAAGCTAGATTTAAGTTAAAAATGATCAAAAAAAGATACTTTGTGGAAAGAAAATTCAACTTGTGATTTAAATTCTTGTTTGACAAATACAAATAGTAAACATCTTTGAAGACCCTTTAATGCTTTCTTGTTTCCCACCATTTCTTGTAATGTATCTCTTTCACTTTAACACCATTTTCATCTCCGCATAGCTTGCTTCTTGGCACTATGGGATATTCGACAGACTTGCTATCTATCATCCCAAATCGTTTTCTGACTGAGAAAGGATCACCTTTGAAAAAGAATAAAGTTAAAGTAGAATAACTAATATACAATGAGAGTTTTGCAGTTATCATTTTCGGTGTAAATGAGATCATCTGCTTAGACAATGACAGTGAGAGTGTTGCATTCTTTAATCCATAAAAATAGTGTCTGCTCACTACAAGATTGAAGATTTGACATCTAGCTCATAATTTTCATCATCTATGATTTGCAATAGCTACGATCATTCTCATAATTTTCATCCATGCTCCTATTTCTGCATGCTCATTACTTGCAACTTTTATCTCTGCTATCATTAACAACAAGTTCAAACTTTCTGTTTGTTTTTAAAACATTATTTTTGTCAATCTAACTCAAATTCGAAGCCAGCAAACATCTTATATGTATAAACAATTTTCACTATAAATTATGAATTCATGATATATTTCAAACCATTGCTACTTGATATTCAGGTAAAATACAGATTCAAAATATTCTCCGATATGCACAACAAGGCATGCACTAGAATAAAAAAGAGAAAAGGAACTTGACATAAAAGAAAGAAAAAGCACTTTCCACACAGATTTCTTCGTGTTTGGCTACAGACATTTTAAGGACAGCCATATAGCCATAAGGAAGTAGACTAAATATTTGCAAACATCTATGAAAAAGGGAAGCACGTTAGAAATTTTAAGGAAAAGAAAATATGAAAGTAGAAAAACCAAGTAGAATACGACAGTGCAACCTGGTGTAGCCATTAGATTCATCAGTCATCCCATGTGGCACACTCTTGCAGTTCTTAATCTCGATATTGGTTCTTCTTTAACATTTGTTGATCTCTCACACAAACTTCGGAAAGGAAAATCGCCATCCTGCATTGATTCAAAGTCCTCAAATCGAAACAGAGTTTATTCTGCGAATTGTTTGTCAACTAGAAGTTTCAGTGATCAATATCCATCTTCATATTGCAAGAAATCGACGGCCTTATTCCATTATTTCTGTTCATTTTGAGAAAGTCCAAAGAAGAAAGAGCAAATAGTAAAATAGATAGAACAGTTGATGATAGAGTTTCTGTCACTGCATATAAAAGACCAAATATTTATGCAAGGAGTACTGCTCCTTGGCTAATGAGGCTAACTGTACTTGGATTACCACCTTACAGTATTTTCACAATAGAAGAAATTGAAGATGCAACCAACAACTTTCCTCCATCAAATCTAATAGGAGAAGGATCACACGGACAGCTAGGTAAAGTAGGTTCCAAGATGGTTCAATGGTCATGGTTAATCTTATAAAACTAAAGCAGAAGGACCAGACCTTGAAGGTGTTACCTTATTTAAGGATATGCATTTTGTGAGTTTTTTAGGACATTGAGCCATTACTTATCAGGATATTCCCAAAGTGTCAATCACAGTATTCATTGCATTTGAGGACATCTCAAACATGTCATTTAGGATTCATCTTACATATAGGAGAAAAAAGGAATTATGCTCAAGTGGCAACAATGAAATGCAGTCATTATAGGCATTGCAAGAGGAATCCAACTCTTGCACATTGGAGTTAAATCTAGCTCTAATACCATATTACTATTCTCTACAGAAGTTATTGATAAGAGAAAAGTAGAGGAAAGTAAAATGGAAATTATATTAATAAGAGAGAATAAAATATATCAAGGAGTACATAAGGCTTTTATAGCCAATGAGAACAACAACTAACCAGTGTAATTTACTAGTATAACTAACTTTTACATCGAATAAATATCAAGAAAAAGGTATTTCACAGCTTCATTCTTTTTGTTTGTTTCAGTGACCCCTTCCCAAACCATGCGTATGCAGGAGCATTAGTGCACCGGGTTGCCCATCTTCTTAAACTTGCACACTGTTATCAGGCACTGTTACTAGGGAGTGAAAGCAAGGACTCCGTATATAAAGCCACTTGGGATCCACCTGGGTCGTTACAATAGGGGCGGTGCTCTAGAAACCGGCCTTTGTCATCATACTTCACCAATTCAGTACCACCATTTGTTCCAATAATATCACCGCTTACTGTACAAAATGGAGAAAAGTATGGAATGAAATTGCCATCAAGAGACAGAACAAGAGTCTTAGTCCAAGAAGAATGCACTTTGTATTCTTTCATCACCCATATTTCAACTATATCCTCCCCCACAGCCCATAGACTAAGAAATTCTCCAAATACCCACAAATCACAACCTTCAAGTTCTTGGTCAAAACCATCTGGAACAGGCATCTCTAAAAATTTCCTTTCAGTTAAATCAAATGCAAGAATAACATCCATCATTAAATCTTCATGTAAAGTCAACCAATGAAGAGCCCCATTAACGAGTGACCCTATTCTAGGCGCATTATTAGAAGTATAATTATTGACATAAGGGAAATAAGTACCCTCAATTTCTTTCCACTTGGTATCCCTCATTGAGAAAAACTCCAAACGCGAATGAATACCATCTAAGGTTGTATCATAGGACACTGAAACCACCAAGTAATCATCTCTTAACTTATCATACCCAAAACCATATAGATAACATAAATAGTTGGCATCTAACCTCGAATCAATAGGAGACAAAGGTATTTGTTTGTGAAGTCCAGTAGATGGATTCCAAACGTAGATGTTTGAGTTAGTATGCAAAAGTATAAACCCTCTGCATGAAGCTTTAATATGAAAATAAGATTGGGGATGCAAAAAATTGATGTTCAGGGAAGCAGAAGCACTAAAATCGTTAAGCTATACTTCTAAATCTATAGATAGAATTTTAGGAGCTAAAGTTGATATGAGCAGAATTCTATGAGTGTGTGTTGGGGCAGTAAGTTGAAAATGCGAATTTGCAAAATGAGGATCAGAGATAAGACAAAACCAAGACTTAGAAACGCATTTGAAACGTATAAGAGACTTTACCGGTAACCTCAACAGAATTTCGATAATCAACTCGTGAGGAAGATGCAGTAGTGTCTTCTTCTCCATGTGTTTTTTGTTTTTCTTCGCACTTGACTTAGTTTGTAGAATGAGTGTGATAATAATGAAGCCTTCTGTGATCATTAATATAGAGGTCGATGATTTCATCTTTTTTTTAAATAAAGATTTAATTCTTCTTTAGCACTCTTCACAAGTTCATTGTTCAGTACTCTTCCTACAAGGACTGCAATATTATGCATCCCAAAAAATAAAAAATTGAACACTCCAATATCCTTTGAGTCAACGGATACTATTTTATCAATAAAGCACTTAATTATTTATTGCAAAGAGATAAATATGCATAATGAGATAAAAAAAAATAGTTAAAATTTATTTACACCTAAAAATATTCTAAATTGTTAGTTGTGGATGAACCAATGTTTAAAGAGTCATGCTAACTTGTGTTTTTATGGCACATGTTAAGAAACATAAAAATATAAATATTCTCTTAAAATTTGTGCATTCAATTAATTAAAAGTTAAAAAATTAAATTCAATGCACAAATTCCAACAAAAAATTTCTGCATTTGACTCCCTAACTTGTGCCTTAAAGACACAAATTGGCATTTTCCATGTTTAAATAGTTGATCGAGTGATCAGTCAAAAGCAAGAACAATCGAAGATGAGCTTGTCGAATCATTCTCTGATTCAAAGAGTCTCAAAAGGGTCGTGGAATGTCAGAAGTCAAGGTCAATAGGAACAAATAATTTGACCTAGTTGATATGACTACATCACTTTCATGATGAGCATCTCAATCTAATTTAATTCCCAGTTCTTCCTTATAACTTTCATCCATAATTTCACATAGTTGCTTGCTTGTTCAAATTTCACATCCCTGCTCACAAAAATCTGTTCTAATACTGGCATATATGCTGACACAATTATGAGAATTACAGTAGCGTGGTTTAGTTGATTAAAATTTACTTATCTCTCTCTACTTTAAATATTGAGTGCTTTAACAAATTGACCTTTCGTCACTGTTCCATATAAAGAAATGGTGTCACTGCTAATCGTTATTTTTAAATTGCCAAGGGAACAAACCTGTTTTTTTTTAAAGGTGAACAAACCTGTTGATAGATTCGAACATGTAAATAATAAATAATTTCATGAAAAGTAAACTTACATGTATTTTTTTATCTTGGCTGCTAGCTACACTACAGTTTGTGGGTTTTGAAAAGTTTAATGTCACGTCCATATGTATTTTATTCACGCGTCAAGCAAAAACCAGGAATCATGAATTCTGAAATTCACGGTAAATATGGCACTGGTACGCGGTTTTAAGGGTTGTTGTGGTTTTGTAATACGGAACCAAACATACCATAAACCAATTGTAGAAGTGTCAGAGTCAACTGCAGAATTTGTACCAAGTTACTACTTTTTGCTAATTGCCAAAATCTGCATAGCTGCTAGCACTGCATTCTAACTTCCTGCTCACCATTTAGAAAATATGCAGCATCTTCTATTACATATATTATACTATTAAGATTGCTGTTTCAATTCTATCACACTTTTGATAAGCAGTTTAGATTATCCTACAGGAAGCTGAACATGTGATCACTACTGCAAGGTAGAGTAATACAAGCATGAGAGGCCATATTACCCCTAATCTTATGAAAACACATTGTGATTGAAATGATAGTGCCTAATGGTGAATCACACAAACAAAGCTGTCAATATTTTCAATTAACAAATAAACATTTCATGACATATTACATCAGCTTATAGTGCAAAAGAAGTCAAACACATTACATTCCAAATGTAGCCCCCTAAGATTTCATAATAACAAATGAAAGCCTCGGTTCGGTTGTCTTGTGCACCGATGGTTTTCAAAGTTCACCCTTTGTTTACTTGAATTAAGCTCCTGCATTGCATAGATAGATTAAAGCAATACAAATCAGAAAATGTAGATATGAATATCAATATTCAACAACAACAAACAAATTAACATAATCAACTGTTAAAACACATATAATCAGTACTCCATTGAACCCCAGAAGAGTACACCTCCAAGTTGGTTATAGCTCTCAGATTTTGTCTAAACCTTAATAGAGATTTAAAGCTACAGAGATTTGGTAAGAAAGGAAATCTCATCTTAGATTTGTCTAAAATCTTCACTTAGGCTTCCTAATCCCCTTTATCAAATTTGAGCATACAAAAGTACAAATCAAATCTGAGCCTACGTGTCTCTAAATTGATAGTACACTTTTTCAACTACCTTTTTTTACATAATTATGCAGCAAGAAGCACCTGAAATGACATGTGTTAGCCTTAATATATTTTAGCCCATCCCGTGCACTCCTAGGTTCCCATCATCAATGTTCAAACATAATTTTATAGAAAACCTACCCATGCCCAAGGAGACACTAGGAAGGTATAGTTCTTGAAATTTCAAGCTGTCTTACAACTTAACTTATTGATTTGTGGCTAAACATTAAAATACCTCCCTAAAGGCCTTTGCCACATTTTTTCAGTATGGCTTATGCCTACTAATTTATAAACTAATTCATATTAGGGATACTAACACTTAAATTTCTTTATTTAACCCAACAATCATATTTAAATATACCACCAAACAATTAGATCTTTCTAACTCATCATATAATTAATCAACTTCTATTTTGTCGATCTAACCCTCCAAAATAACAAAACATGGTTGGCCATCATATATAAAAAGATTCTAACATAAATAGTTACTTTAAAGTAAAGATCAGCTCTAATAGAAATAGGTAGTCTGAAATTTCCAATGATCAGCTCTAATAGAAAAAGATTCCAACATAAATAGTTACTTTAAAGCAAAGAACACACACAAATCACTCAATCAAAAATTGTCTAACTCACATGTGAAAATAAAGAAAGGTCTAGAAAATCAGTACAATATGTTATCCAAGTTGTCTATATGCAATTATACATTTTAAGACTAAAACTGAGCCCTTAAGAGTAGATGCTTTTGTATATTGCTTAAGAACGTTGGGTTGAGAAGATGAAAAATAAAACCATACCTAATCTGTGCTGAAAAGCCTACAATGTGTAGCTAACCTGCAAAAAAACCAAGGCAAGAGCACTTAATTTAGCACATGAAGAAAAATGAAATCATTTAACACAGTAAAAAAGTGTCCCTTATGTATTGAAAAAATGTCCCATACGAAAAAGAAACAGGGAAAAATGGACCCACGTGAGGACATGAGCTTGGACGGACCAAATACTCGAAAATATAAATTTAATCACC
>Ga0209282_1000479_pt1:0-2500 | contig 19487 bp, 13 predicted proteins | sample Mtrugardesep15_FD_187529 | JGI IMG/M metagenome (GOLD analysis project Ga0209282, IMG submission 187529) | Root nodule microbial communities of legume samples collected from California, USA - M. trunc garden sep15 (SPAdes) (version 2) | ecosystem: Host-associated > Plants > Roots > Nodule...
TTCGTTCTCCCTTAGAATCAATAGGAATACTTTCTGTCTTTTCACCGCTCCGTGGGTAGTCCTATGCATAGTCCACTAGAAGTGATTAAGGGTCTGCCCAGTTAGAGTTTAGTTATTTAAAAAAATAATATTTTTTTATATAAGCCAAAAGGAACTCTTTTTATCTTCCAGTTCCCGGGTGGCCCACTTTCTTACTTGTCGCAACCGTCTCTCAATTGCTAAATCATCAAGGAAGTTCTCAAGGATTAGAGCGATGTCCTTTTTTTTTCTTTTTTTGAAAGACGTTTTCTTTCCTCCGACCGATGACTCGCTTGTTCAGTACTGCTAACTATTATAGGAGGATGCCGTCCCCTCGGGACTACCTGTAGTTTCGGTTGTTGAATCTCGTGCAAGTTAGGTTGTGCTTGTATTGGCTGCAAGCGGAACGTAGGCGCTTTAGGTAGGTGTGTGTTGACCATGCACTCTCGCGTCATGTAATGTCGTATGATAGGATAGAGGTGGTGTGGTGATTGACCTCAATGCTAATGGTTATCCCCAAGGTTCAACGAATGAATGAAGCTATGATCGTACCCGGATAGAAATGACGGTCTTCCTCTGATGTCTCCAAGCCGGCCATAATAGAATAGATAGGCAAAGCAGCCAATAGCAGTCTGTTTTAGCCTATCGATAGATAGTAGGTTGCTTCCAAGCTCAAACCATTTGAAACTGAATTGCTACTGTATTCTTGTTATTGATAGAGTGGTATTATCCGCCCCTGTCAAATAAAGTAGAGGGAGAGAAGGAAAAAGAGCAAAGGATTTACAAGTCTAATGGGAGAGGAATGGCTGACACGTTGACTGCCTTCGAGAAAAATAGAACCCAAGCGGTCTAAGCCCCGGGACGGACCCCAACCGAAAGAAAGGCGCTAGACGGACTAACGGCAAGCGAGATAAAGAAAGCAGCTGGCCCTATGTGTAAAACCTTGCCGCGGGAGAGTCTTTCTCCAATGAGAATAAAGCAAGTTTTTGGGCAAGACAAGAAAGGAACTCGCCCTTTGACACCACACCAAGGGATAAGAGCTGATTGCTGGCGATGACTTGGTGAAAGGAATCTATGAGAGAAGGTTCTCAAACCGGGTTCCGACCGAATAGAGCGCGGAGCCAACGAGTCTTTAAGTAAGTGGGCGTTAAGCGTAACGAGTCTAAGGGCGGGATAAAGCTTGAAAGGAATGGACGGGCGTAGGCTTAATAGTGAACGCAGACCCCCCTGCTTATAGATATGAGATCAATGACTTAAAAGAAAAGACAGATGCCGAGATAAACTGTTAGACTTCTTTATTGCGTTGCGAAGAGAGATCGAAGACGAAGATTTTCTGACGCAGTGCGGGCACTGGATGGAATAGACAGAAAATATAACAACCCACCGGAAGGGCATACCTCAGGAGCACCAATCTCCCCCGGCAAACATCTATCTGCACGAAGCCGACCGGAAGAAATATGAAAAAAAAAAAAAGATGCTTTGGGAGTGTGAGATACGCAAACGGGGAGTACGCAGCCGAACAACCGCTGGGGCTTCCAGCAGTGATAGCTGAACTAACCAGATGGGCCGCCCAAAACATGGAGCTGACATTTAAATAAATCGGAAATCAACGTCGGATCCCGGCTATCCGAAAAACGCAAACTGAAGCGGGGGATCACAAAAAAATGCAACACAAAAGGGGCGAACCAAGCGCTTGCGCGAAGGAAGAAGCGAATCAACCAGAATGGAGACAGGGAGGAGAGGCGAAAGAGAGATTTTCGAGCCTGCAAAAAAGCAACAACGGCTGAAAAGCCGTTGCGCGCTAGCTTGTAATTTAGGGGGTAGGGATGCCCCTTTCTAAAACTTATATTTAATATAAGGAAGAATAAGGCCCTTTTTTGTTTGGAGTTTTCCCCAACCTATACCTAAGGGCTTCCGTTTTTCAGCAGCATCGCACTGCCGCATAAACAATGGATCCGCTGGGCTGGATGGGCTTCTCTGGAAAGGAATAAGGAATAGTGAAAAGCCATGTCACTTGGAACGGAACAGGTTGCTTATTTACTTTTTTTTAGTAATACCACTTTGCTTTGGTAAGCAAAATTTAATTATATTATTCTTAGGCATGGTAGCTTACAAGACAAAAGCTAGCTTCTAGATGTTCTTTGCCTGAACATATGGAGGAAGCAACCTTCTGGCCTCTGTACCAGTAGTGGAGTGGCTTGCTACTTTAAATCAGAAAAGTAAAATGGAGCAAGGCAAGGGAGAAAGAAGTTGTCCCCTCTTCTCTGGTAACCCGCCGCCGGTCATATAGAGTGCTCCGCCCGCCACCGCATATGTAGAAAGGGGGCGGGGAAGGAAGAAAAACCGTTTGACTTTGGCACACGAGGTGGCGGGTTTGGCTGGGTAACATAATGGAAATGTATCGGACTGCAAATCCTGGAATGACGGTTCGACCCCGTCCTTGGCCTCGGGGAGTGGCGAGCAGCATGGAACTTTCATTAAT
>Ga0209282_1000479_pt1:7500-15000 | contig 19487 bp, 13 predicted proteins | sample Mtrugardesep15_FD_187529 | JGI IMG/M metagenome (GOLD analysis project Ga0209282, IMG submission 187529) | Root nodule microbial communities of legume samples collected from California, USA - M. trunc garden sep15 (SPAdes) (version 2) | ecosystem: Host-associated > Plants > Roots >...
TGCGTGTTATCTGAAGGGAACACGCTTTTTCGACCGCGGTGGTATGATTTGGGGCCCTCTCCGCGTTCCGCCCGCAGGCCTCTTGGGATAGCAGCCTTCGTTGCCTGCCCTTTATATCTCGGCCCGGGAAAGCGCTGGCAACAACAGAAAGGAAGGGGTCCATGTAGTGCGTCCGCCCCCTTCTTAGTCGATGGGGCAGCAGGTTCGGCATCTACTAAAAAAGAGAGAATCCACTTGAGATAACCACGCCTCTGCTAGGCAGCGTGTGGAATGGCCAAGAGCGGACCTTTTTGGATATATAATCCAAGTGGAGAGTGGAGTTACGGGAACAGCCGTCTGATGGAAAACTACTTTCACGTTCGGTTCAGAGAGCACTTTTTTTTCGTCGAGAATTCTTCGTTCCCTTTCGTGTGAATTCCCCAGCGGCGAATTCAACACTTTTTGGGCCCTATCTATTCCATCTCTCAAGCCCCGAATAAAACCCCCCTCCCCTTCGGACTCCATATCTCTTTTGACTCTATATATGTGGGCACCTGATATCTATGAGGGTTCACCCACCCCGGTTACAGCATTCCTTTCTATTGCGCCTAAAATTTCTATTTTTGCTAATATTTCACGTGTTTCTATTTATGGTTCCTATGGAGCTACATTGCAACAAATCTTCTGTTTCTGCAGCATTGCTTCTATGATTTTAGGAGCACTGGCCGCCATGGCCCAAACGAAAGTAAAAAGACCTCTAGCTCATAGTTCAATTGGACATGTAGGTTATATTCGTACTGGGTTCTCATGTGGAACCATAGAAGGAATTCAATCACTACTAATTGGTATCTTTATTTATGCATTAATGACGATAGATGCATTCGCCATAGTTTTAGCATTACGGCAAACCCGTGTCAAATATATAGCAGATTTGGGCGCTCTAGCCAAAACGAATCCTATTTCGGCTATAACCTTCTCCATTACTATGTTCTCATACGTAGGAATACCCCCGTTAGCCGGCTTTTGTAGCAAATTCTATTTGTTCTTCGCCGCTTTGGGTTGTGGGGCTTACTTCCTAGCCCCAGTGGGAGTAGTGACTAGCGTTATAGGTTGTTGGGCGGCCGGAAGGTTGCCACGAGTCAGTCAGTTTGGGGGACCTAAGGCAGTTCTCCGTGCACCGGACACGTAGCTTACCGAATCAGTTGCGACACCGATGGGAATGCATGCTACGAAAGATAGGGTCGAGTCTGAAACATCAACCGTCTACTCAATATCCTTGTACGAGTCCACAATCACTACACGAGATGAACCTTGGTTTGGTGAATTGAAGTTTGCCTTAGGTGTAAAAAAAAGGACTCCCAGTTACTGCGCGCGATCGTATACTGAGGTGCTCCCCGCCGGTTGTTGGAACGACGCGAGCCGGGCCTCCATTCAGAAAGATGAAGGGTCCAAAAAAAAGTAAAAATAGGGGGTTAACAATTCCCCATCTCATTGGGGGCGGAAAACGAATCGACATCTCGATGTGATACAGCCTTTTATATTTTTGTTGGGAAAGAACGGCGAAGTCCATCCGAACCGTCCAATGAAGAATAAGAGGAGAGCAAAGCGCCAATGGCGCGCGAAGCGCATGCGAAAGGGGCACGGAGAAAAAAAATCAGTGTGGAGGATAAGCAGCCGAGCTCATTCCCTTCGCTTCCTGGGCCCAAAGCAGTGCAGTCTTTCCTGGCCAAATCAAGGATTTGGGGCGCTACTTAAAGAAATCCATTTTTTTTAGTCATATATATTAATAGAAAGATAGATCCATCCATCTATCCTATCCGATTTCGATTTTTATATCTAAAAAAGAATCGATTTCATTCAACGTTTGATTCAAAGAACTGCGCTTAGCCCCCCCCCGCTCATGAAACGGCTCGGCTGCAATGGATGGCAGAGGGTCCGTAGTACCCAAAGAACTGGAGTGGTCCAGTAGCCGGGAAGGGGCCTAGAAGTGCCAACTACTACACCACACTACACTCGGCTCTACACATTTACAGAGCTAACCCCTGTCCAGTCCCTGGCAGAGTGAAGGGGGCTTCCTTCCTTATTCCCTATTCCCTCGCCCAGGCTAACGGGGCCTTACTTATTCAGGGGGGGGAGAGTGGAGCCCCGAGAAGCACTGTTGAGAGGAAGATCCTTGGCCCCTCCTCATTCTCTACAGGGTTCCAAACCTTTCTTCAACATAGGTGACAACGAGCGGGGCAGAGATGGAAGAGATCGAACACGATAATAAGAAGCAAGCTCGCCTTCCTTTTATATCATTTTGATAGAGAGGGATGGAGAAAGTGGACAAAACAGACTCGCATTTCCCAGTCGAAAAGATGGGTTCCTTTTTCGTCTTGCATTTCTCATCGCGGAAAAATAATAATATTGAAAACGTTCCCAACCCACCAACCCTTTCCTTCGTAGAGCCGTGTATTGTAATCCGAACCTGCCCGGAGCGAGTCTCCCATAGAGGCAAGTTAAGTTGGTGAGCCGTATGATGGGCAACTATCTCCTGCGGTTCGGAGAGGACTCAGCTGTTAGTTAGTACCCCCTTTCGGGGTGGACCTTTCACTCTATTTTATTATATACGCTTAGCGAAAAGAATGTTTTTTGATACACCTAGGACATGGATTTTATATGAACCAATGGATCGTGACAAGTCGTTACTACTAGCAATGACTTCGTCTTTCATTACTTCATCCTTTCCATATCCCTCTCCCTTGTTCTCAGTTACTCATCAAATGGCACTCAGTTCATATCTTTAAGTTCGATCATTGACAAGGTTCAAAGAAAGGGTGGGCCATTGATAAAGAATCGATTCCAAAGCACAATGCTAGCAAGGGTAGCTACTAGGAAGAGTTGACGGTATGAAATAGCTCGACCTATAGAATAGGGAGAGGAGTGGACTCTGTTATATTTATTCTTCATGATCGGCAACCAAGGAAAAGGAATCCGAAGCTACTTAGCTACACGTCGAAGGTATTCTTCAATATCCTGATCTCGAAATTGCGTAAGATAAAGAAGCTCTTCGTCGAATTAAAACAAGGGACTTTGAAAAAGGTCTCATCAGGAAGGACGTCAGACAACATGATCCGAGGAAAAAAGGCTCTCATCAATACCGTGGGAACCCGAATTCAAAAAAGAAAGCTCGGTGCAGCTACACACCAGCAAGCTTCGGTAGCTGAAGAAGAGCTGTTATCGCAGGGAAAGAAAGATGATTTACCCAGGGAGTGGACCATTATTCAATGCATATTGATTGAGAATCTGTGTAGGATCGCTAACCTTCTCTTACGTGAGACACGGAGATGGAAGAATGGTAGGCCAGTCTTGACACAAATGGGCTTTCAGACTTAGCCAAGGAACGCCATGACAGATAAGCAGGGACCTAGAACATGAGAAAGACTGATGAAGGAAGGGACACGAGGGCTCCTCTTTATCACTGGAAGATTCTAATATTCAACAGTAGAATCAGTCCCCAACCTTAAAAATGAAGGATCAAAAGTCTGCTTTCCAAAACCCACGCAAATGGAGGCAGATGACCTCAGACACATAAAAAGGGGTAGAACAAAGCTTTTCCATATAGCAACTTGATCCGGACTCTGTCATTAGAAGAAGACCGCTTTGAAGTGGACGGAGAAATAAAATTACTAAACCAGCCATGCGGGTTGGCCACTAAAGAAGAAGGCCTCTACGAACGATTTCAATAGAGAAAGAGAGAAAGGACCGTTCGGCTATGTAAAGAAGTCCCTGCAGGCTCCAACCCAGTCCTGACATTCTACAATAAGAGTGTCCGACGTCGGGGCACCGCTTTCATTCCAGCGCTTGGCACTCTAACTTTACCAACACTAACCACTTAATAAGGAAGACATACCACCCACACAGCAAACCTACGCACCCCGGAAAGAAGAAGGGTAGCGCCCGGCCCGGGTGAAAGACCATGCCTTCCCGCTCCCTCAGGCCTTTAGATTCTAGTGAGTGTTCCGTGAGTGGGTTCTCGATTTAGGCGGGCTATCAATCGACTATGATTAATAAGATAAAGAAGAGGTCTTAGTCGACTATTAGGGAAGTTCAGAGTTCTTTGATTCATTCTAGCTCTTAGGGATGGAAGAAGATATAATAGAGAGAGGGCTTAGTACACGTGGGACTTATGCCTTTATTTTCGGATCAATGAGACAAGGAGTTACTCAGAGCTTAGGGCCTTTGCCAAAGGAATGGGACCCCTTCTAAGCGAGTCAATCCCAGTAGAGGAAGGTAATTTCTTTCCTTAGTAGTTTGCTTTCATCCGAATTAGTGGTTTCAGATGGATTCGTCTTTGATGTAAATAGCCCACTGGAAGTAAAGTATAGTGTGGTTCCACCTCGCAAGGAGAACAAGCGATAGATTGAAGATCAACAGGGCTTAATCAAATAATCAAGTAGGAAAGGAATAGGAAGAGAAAGAGCATGTGTGCTAAGGCACAAGGTCCCGTATTGGCACTTTCTGGTGGGCTAAAAAAGAGCCCCAAAGGAAGCCAGTAAGCTAAATAGGAATAAATGTTAAGTTTCACTTAAGACTTTTGAGGGAGCTTAAGGTAGTTTACTTGCTTACTTGTTAGAGTCAGGCTAATAAAATTCTTGTTTAAAAGCACTTACTTACCAAGGACGTTAATATATATTAAAAACCACATGAGATAGGCACATACATCTATCTTTTGCCTTTATAACTTCTAGGTGAGGGGGTTGAGTACCTCTCTGACTAGTTCCTACTTCGCTTCCAGAATGTAGCTTCATCTAGCAGTTGGAGCTAGTTGCCTCTTCACCTGACCCTACTCCACTTGACTTTCATTTCATGTTCTCCCTGTATCTAAAAAGCATCCATGGTAGCCTCAGAAGTTGAGCTAGCCCACCTTTGCCTTTCTTTCTTATCTTTCTATCCCTGCCTGTATCCTATCCTTAGAGCTCCCCTTTGCGTTGATTATAGGCCTTTTCTTTGCCCTTTGGGAGAGGTAAGGTATAGAGCTTGAATCCCCCAGCTGACATCTTTTTCTCCATTGGGCATCCTCATGGCATCTACTTCTTTAAATAAAAGATAAAAAGCTTTTGCCGCTCTTTCCTTGGCTTTCTTTCGCGTACGTGTGCTCGTCTATCCTTTAATAGAAAGAAGCAATTTCTCTGTTCGAAATCAAGCTACAGGCCATCAAAGATGGCGGTAGAACAGCTAGCAAGAGGTGCCCAGGTACCGTTAACAAGCTCATGAATTTAACTTTCAAGCGAACCCCATGCCTTATGGTTTGAGAGTCCGTTTGATTATAAGCCTTTAGAATGGTTATATATACTTTAGAAAAGGGCTATCTCTCTCCAGCTTTCCTTTCTTGCTTTCTAGCCCCGATGCCAATGCCCTTTCTGTTCTCGAGTCTTTGCAATCTTCTGCCATTCCTCGAGTACTAGCACTTTGAAATGGTTAGAACACTGTCTTCGAGTCCGGTTGAGAAATAGCGGATTTGAGTACCGGGAAGTAAGTATGAGTAAGGTCCGGGTCTGGTTGAGTAACTCAGGATAGAGAGAGTCCTTCATTTCTAATCTAAAGTATGAATAAATAGTAGACATGTAGCTGCCTTTTAGGTATTGAATCCCTGGCCGGGAAGCGTGAACGATAACATGAGTCTTTAAGAACAGAGTGACCCCGTGGGTTGTCCATTCTTTCGGGTATTCACTCAAAAATCATTGAATTGAATAAGGCTATTCGACTTAGGACTCCCTTACTAAGCTTTCAGGAAAGTCTGAGATCTCATTGTCTTCCTAAAGCCTTTTTAATCCTAAATGAACAGATATAAGATAGATGTAGAGACTCATCCTTGATTCCTATCGGTCAGGGCCCTTGAAGAACCCTCCACGAATTTTCGATAGTAGTTTACTAATCCAAGGAAGGAGTGATGCGAAGAATTGCTTTCTTTCGTACCCATTCACAAGAAAGAAGGGTCTCAAGCAGTGTGTTCATGGTCACTCAGAACATAGGATTTTCGGCATCAAAGAGCGCGTGGGACAGGTGAGGGAAGGAAGGGCGGGATGAAGCAAGCAGCCAATCCCTTGCTGGTTAAAAATAGCAGCATCAGTATTAAAATAATCAACACTATGGGGTGGGGCTGCCAATAGGTGTTTGCACAATTTGTAGCTTCTCCTTCTTATACTATTCGAAGAAGCTGATTGCTTTGTTCACCACATCCACAGGATAGTTCTGTATGTCCTGGAACTGCAGCAAATTTCTATCACTCCATAAAGCCCATGCAACTACTAGCATCAGTTCCAGCTGCTCTTCATCAAGACACTTCCCCATCTCCTTCACCCAATCTGAGAGAGAGCCTGCATCTGTTGAGTATGAAGGGCTAATGGGCAGAGTAGCCAAATGCCAGATGCCCAGGGGCAGCCCTTTAAAACATGAATGGTAGATTCAGGCTCCATTCCACATCTGTCACAAAGCAGGTCAACCTCCACCTTTCTTTTCCCATTTCACTCGTCTTGCATAAAAAAAACCACAAAAATCCACATCTAAAAGGGAGCCCGCGATAAAAATGCCTCCTCTATGAGATCTCGGTGCTACTGCCCAGCCCCACCTTCATTTTTTTCGAATTACGACTACTCTACTTTTTTTTTTCCTAAGCAAAGATCTAGGGGGGAGGAGCTCTTCTTGCGTAGTATACCTTTTACCAAAAATTCCAGGCTCGTATTAATAACCAGTATAACCCCGGACCTTTTGAGCAAGCGCTATGGAGATAGCGAATGCTAGCGTTAGCCCAGCCATCCACATTGCAAGAGCTCTGGGTGTTCTTTCCATTGAAGCTTCACTGGCCACCTCCCTGGCTTGCTCACTGAGGTGGTCTACTAGCTGCCTTACTTCTGCGGAAGAACTTGCCGGTTCCCCGATTTGCGTTGCCTCCGCCAGCTGCTGTAACTCAGGGATGCTTGGGGGTCTCTGTGCTAGACCATATCGCGCACCCAAGATATAGCGCTGGTAAGATTAAGCTGAGAACTTCCGTGACGTGCTGCCCTTGCCCCGACCCCGCCTGTGAGTGCTCTGTTGCCCCAGGTGTACCTGTAGCTCTCTGGTCTTGACCCACGGCCTAGGAGCTTTTTATCTCGTAATGCCCCGTAGGCCTCTCTCGGGTGACCTAAGCATTTGGTACTTCGATCTTTTATTAGGTTGGCGCCAGGTAAATAAGGGGCTCAAGAATCCATTCCCGCCGGCATCTTAGTATATGCCACTCCTTCCGTTCCTAGGAAATTCGACCAGAGGCCAAAAATCTTTATATGAAAAATCACTAGATGACAATCGAAGTCCCTCTTTCTTTATTCAAAAAGGCTTTTCGCCCTCAACTTTGTGCCTTGAGGCTGGCTTTGCTGTCAACTCCAAAACCTCTGGGTCGGATCCTGCCCCACGTGGTCCTCACTTCAGGTCCCACATTTCTCTTCCTTTGTTTGATTTCCCTCAAATCTCTTGCGGTCAGGTTCGTATTCAAACCTTCTT
>Ga0209282_1000480_pt1 | contig 19445 bp, 11 predicted proteins | sample Mtrugardesep15_FD_187529 | JGI IMG/M metagenome (GOLD analysis project Ga0209282, IMG submission 187529) | Root nodule microbial communities of legume samples collected from California, USA - M. trunc garden sep15 (SPAdes) (version 2) | ecosystem: Host-associated > Plants > Roots > Nodule...
GTCTAACTTCACAACATGTAAGAAGATAAGAGGTACACATATAGTCATATTTTCTTTTCATAAAAGGCATAAATTATATCTTTTGGCTCGGGTATGGGATAGAAATATGCTTACAAGTTTTATTGTACATCAAGAAGTTCAATGGATGCAAAATTTTAATCAACTTCTGTAACTCGTGAGACACTAATCAGCTTGTTCCATGCATCTTATCAGCTAATAACAAGCAATTCCATGGAAGGGGCCATATTTCCTAACTTTCTTGTTCCAATCTTACCAGACATAATATAAGTCAGATGCAAAACCAGATATAATATGTTAAATTTGTGACATGTCAGAAGCAGAGGAGCCAGGGTCCTCAAATAGTTACCATACCTTATATCTAAAGCCAAGAACGGTCATCCCATAGACAGTCGAAAGACATAAGGGAAAAAATAGGGCAAGACAGAGGCATTTGCGCGTGTGTCTGTGTGTGTCAATTATTAATAGCAACTACAAGTAAAAGGCAATCTTGAAAGGACTCACCTCTAAGTCTGAAAAGTCAAACCAAGGGCAGCAATCCAATATTTCACACACAAAAACAACAGTGTCACGGAGAAGAAACCCTGCATCTGCTTCTAACATATCAGACACCTTCATGAATTGCAAAACAGAATTATTCCAAGTTTTTGTGCAGATAGAAGATTCTTTCCATACAGTCTTGGCTGGGTTTTTTTGATTCACAACAGCCATTCTGTATCTGACCCAGAAGTTCTTATCAGGATCACTACCGACAGCCTGGTCACTCTCCAAATAAATACATATGGTATCAAATGACTCATACACACCTGGGGGATTCAAACATAAGCTTTTAATCAAAGAACAATAATTCAAAAGTTCGCAATCACTACAGCCAGTGAATAAAATACAGGAGATAATATATGTGCCATAAAACACGTACCAATTCGAAGTTCGCATCCACCAGCCTGAAAGAATTTACTGAAGATTTTCCGAGTCTCCATTATTTCCTTAAAAGAAAGGAAATTCTCTACTTTCCATGTAAATGAACTTCTTTTCCCAGTACTATCAAGAAGGGAACTGCTGCTGTTTGACTCAGAATCATGCTCAGTAAAATCCTGCATAATTGATGTCTCTTTCAATATAAGAACTTCGGCTGAGAAAATAACAGTGTCTTGGACAAGAAAACCTGAATCCTGATCAAATAGACTTGTAAGGGTCACAAATTCACGCCAACCCCAATCCTTTGCAGCTTTAGAGTAGCGGTTCTGAGATTCCTTGGTAACAGATTTGTCCTCCATCTTCTGGTTCACAACTGACAACCGATGACTGACAAAACAACTCCAATCACTTGAAGAATTTCTTGAGTCTGTAACTTCAAGAAACACTGAAAGGTGGCATGGTGGCTGAGACTGCCCTGATAGCATCAAAACCATATAAAACTTCATCAAAACCAAAACATAATTTCAATGTATTGGAATAATATGAGTGCAAAAACTGGACTCATGCACTAATAAAGAAGATCTAGATTATCATCCATACTCACAAGGGCAGTTGCTACTTAGCATTGGTAGATATAAACTACAAGAGTAAAATATCAAACTGCATTAAATGTTCAGAAGAAAAACTTATAAAATGTACCAATTATATGCTCCTAAACTTCCTCAACGAAAACAAGAATTGTACCAAAATACACAAAACAATATCATGTTATACAGGAAAAATGACACACCTCGGGGATAAACAATAAGACGACAATCCCTATTACCAATCTGAAACCTCCTACTCTTTATGCAAAGACCTGTAATTTTCCTTTTCTTCAATAAATCCTTCAACCTTGTGAAATTTTCAATTCTCCAAGTGAACTTTCCAATGTGGCCATCGGATTTCCTCGCACTGCCTCCACTTCTCCCACCAATGACAGCCCCATTCTTGGAGAAGCTGCTGAACTCCTTGATCACATGAAACGAGGTACTAAAAACCGCAGTGTCATCCACCACAAACCCCGAATCCGTGCCAACGAAATCCGACATTTTCATGTAATCATTCCAACCCAAGCTAGTATTATCACCACTTTTATTATCAGCAGCAAAGCGACCATAAGAATCTCTATGCATGTGATTTGAACCAGGCTTCTGATTCAAAACAGACATTCTAAACAAACACCAACAACTCCTATCAGACAACACCACATTCTTATCTGTATCCTTACTTTCCAAACACATTGAAAGATACTCAACACCACTCACCGTACTCTGATAAACACTAATCCTCAAATTACACTCCCCAGCAGGAAAAACCGGACTCATTATCTTCTGCGTCCTAATCATCTCCTTAAACAAACTAAAATTATGAACCTTCCACGTGAACTTCCCACTCAAAACATCAGAAACAGGACCAGCAACAACCGATGAAGATAAAGTCGAAGAAGACAAAGAGGACGACAACAACTCATTATTCTCGCGAGTGAAATTAACAGACTCATTAAGAATAAGAATATCAGCAGTTATCAAAACAGAATCATTGTTAAACAAATAACCCAATTTGGGATCAAAAATAGTAGAAGCAGGAGTAAAATCACACCAACCATGTGATTGCTTCTTAGTAGAAAACCTATGCCAAGAATCACGATGAATGGTTTTAGAATCATCAACAAGATTAACAAATGCTAAACGATAGCTAGCGAAACAGTCCCATTTAGAAGAAGAAGTTCCACGAGGGTCCATGATTTTAAGATAAACTGAGATGTAACCAGGTAAAGCTTGTGAATCGCCTTTAGGATATATCAATAAGCGACAATCGTAACCACCTACCTCAAAATACTTACTCCACAGTGCCCTTGCTTTTACCTTCGGAAAATTATTTACCGTCCATTTGCATACAGCGCTGTACTCGTTTCTCCGATCCACCACCACCGTCTCCAAAGCGCTTCCTCCGTCGCGTGAGCCTATTGCAAGGTCTTCCGCCGCCGCGGCGGAAGAAGATGATGAAGATGAAGATGACGTGGCAGGTTGTGATTGGTCAGTGAACGATGATGGTACGGATGATAGAGATAGAGAAGAAACTGCTTCGGATGAACACTTCATTGTTTTTTATAAGTATTTAATTTTTGTGTTAATTTTTTCTTCTTCTTTTTGTTTTTGTTTTCTTCTTCGTGTTCGTGTTTATAGTTATTGTTGATTGAATAAGAAGAGAGAAAATTACACAGAGAAACGAGAAAGACGAAGGAGGCACACAACACACACAACACGCTGGTTTGGACAATAGAGCGCACGATACTATCTTGCGCCTTTTTTCCTTCTTCTCCTTCGTCACTGTGTGGCGTATGATAGTAAACTATGCGCCTTTCTTGTTTTTTTGTTTCTCGTTTTATTGGTTGGGTTAAGATGTACTAGAGAGAATGCGTGTTACTAAATATGGACTATTTATGACCGTTGGATTTGTGATGCTTGATGTGCACGTCGTGAGTGCACGTAGTTACGGAGGATCAGGAATTGTGGATCCTTTGATCGAATACGGCAATGTCATCGAAAGGTTGATTTTGGAGTATAGGGTGGATCGGATTGTATTGATCTCGTGCTTGATCGATCATGGGTTGGGATTTTTAGGGTTGCCCTTTTTTCTGCCCATTTTCTTTTGATGGACCATTTCTTTAACTACGATGGGTGTGTATGAGTCATTATTTTGTGGACTTATTTTTTTATTTTATTATGTGAAAGTGTGTTTATTTTTTTACATATATTTTTTGTGTTTATACTAAGATTTGTAAAAAAATTATAGATAGTTAAATAACATATCTGCAGCTTTATTTTTATTTTATTTTTGAAAGAATATATGCAGCTTTATGAACGGGTGTTTATTTTTTTACATATATTTTTCCTTTTTAATTTTTTTTATTATTTCTTCGTTGAAACATTGATTATGCATAGTTTTTTGAATTTCTATTTTTACATAGAGGCGCATAAATATTATATTAACACACAAATGACAATTATAATTTCACATTTTCACCTTCATTTATTGTTATATTATTACTGGAGCATCGATCTGTGTGCTACAAAGATGAATTATACAAAAATTTACCATGAAAAGAGTTAAATAACATTCAATAGTTATATAATTGTTTCCTCAAAAGAAAGTTAAAAAACTACATAATTATGCTTAAGTGAAAAATGTTTCTTGTGTTTTTTTTTATGTTATTATATCATATTATGAGAATATATATTAAATGATCATAGAAATGGTTAATAAAAGTAATTTACTTTTCCTTAAAAAAAAGGTAATTTATTTCCTTTTGTCAAAAAAGTAATTTACTTTGTTAGAAGTTAACTGCACTAGACAGTTCTCTCAAAAAAGAATTGCATTAGACGGTTGTAATATTAGTAGGTTAAAAAAATAAAGCAATGGTTGATTAAAGTGGCGATCTTCGTAAGAAAACAATTTAAGATATAATTAATGATTTTTATTTTTTATACAACTGAGTTGTAATCAATGATGAAAGGGCATGGCACCTTTTGCATTTTGTGGTTATAATCAACATTTACCATTTAAAGGTGTTTTTTTTTTTAGAAATCATTTAAAGGTGTTAAAAGTATACACGAGACACTCGTTAATATTTCTCATAATTATATTATATTGTTTTTTTTTGTCAACAAAATGCTCTCTCTGTATATATAAGTGTCTATTTGAGGACGGACAAGTCAACGTTTGTTAACAGATTCATCACTATGGAAAGGCATAGCAAATGTTTAGCATACATCAAGGAGCATATGTGGATTGTCCTAGAGAATATGCAAATGTGGAATTTGTGTGATGTTATAGCAAGTCTAACGAGGAGTGAAATTATGATGTGTTTAAGTATTTTGAAACGAGATAATATATGTCATATTGATGTATTGGAGAAGGTTTAAGTATTTATATGGAATGTTCTACGTGATAGACTTTTTAATAATCTATGCATGGAGTAATGTATGATGTATCTTTAAGGAACCTTATTGTTCTCACTACGGTCATTTGGAGGAAACCACCATGCATGTTTTACAGGATTGCCTGTTAACGACAGAAGTGTGTCAACATTTGATTGAGGCAGACGAGTGTGGAAGGTTCTCTTGATCAATCCGTCAATATAAACTTTAACCATCGTATAGGTCGATACAAGGATTTGCATTGAGCTTCCTTTTGAGCTACGACATGTTACCAGTTGTGGCGTTGCAAAAATCTCAAGGTTCATGAGCCAAACTCTTCTCGATTGTGGAAACCTTCGTGTTTTCTTTTGGATTCCTTAACTGTATACAAAAGCAAAAAGGAAATATGTAATATTAATCAGAATAGGAACAAGGAGGTTGTGAATATTAAATGGTTGCCTTACGAAAATTGCTTTTTTGACATAAAAAACTTCACAATGACACAAGTAAAATACTTAAATGCCCCCAGCGGTAGTTAACTACCGTTGAGGACCCGACAACAATTAACTACCGCTGGAATCTTTTCTTCGATTCACACTACACAACACTTCTTCTCCACCTTGGTTGCTTTTCTTCAATTCACACTACCTACAACAATTAATATATCAATAATAACAACAATTACTTTAGGTACCAAAATCCAATCTACTTCCAAAGCCACTGCTGCTCATTTGAATAACTACAACTTCATGATTTCCTAAATCCACATTCAACCTATTATTAGAAGAGGTGTTTGTGTCCTTGGGTTTGCTGACTTCCCAATCTCCATTACAGTTTTTCCGAATGCCAAGTCTTAAGCCATTAGGTCTGTCTGAAACACCTTCCTGTTTGACATTCAAAGTTTCCACTCTATTGTCTTCTCCACTGGTAGAAACGGGGAGGGATCCGTCAGGACGTAGTGAAATATTGTCATTTTATATCACACATATTAGTAACTTGTATGGTTAAATTAATAATATGGTTGGAATTTTCTCCTGTCAATCAACAATAATCACCCATTCATGTTCATCATCATTGTCATCACCACAATCATCATGCATAATCATTCAACGACGAATCGCACAACGACACAAGCAACAACCTGTGTGCCCACTGTATCAACCTTGTCTTCACCGTTTGTTGATCATCATCTTCATAACACAAAAAACCAATAGTAACAATTTTGATGCTCCACGACTGAAGTTGTTTTTTCTATCTTGTGTTGAGTATTGAGCGGTAGTTAACTACCGCTGGCTCCAGCGGCAGTTAACTGCTGCCGGTTAGCCCAACGGTAGTTAACTACCGTTGGGGGCTTTTTAGTAAATTACTTATGTCATTGTGACATTTTTGAAGTCAGAAAAACAATTTTCTTGCCTTACTAGGGGTGGAAATGGGCTAGGCCGAGCCGGACTTTGTAAGGCCTAAGCCTGGCCTACTTCAAAAATTATAGGCCTGAGTCTGGCCTATTACCCGTCATAGGCTTATTTTCAAGGTCTGACTTGACCTTTTTAAAGGCCTGATGAAGCCTATTTAAAAGCCTATTTTACACTAAGGCCTATGAACATCTACAAGCTTACTACTAAATAGGTCAAAACTTATGAAAGCCTAAAGCACACAAATACTAACGAAGGGTTAATCACACCAATATACCTGCTACTAAATAGCCAAATTATATGAAAGCTTGAATTTATCAAAATAAAGCATCAACATTATCAATAATGCAATGTATATTATATATAAAAAGCTTAATAGGCCGGCCCGACGGGCGTAATAGGTTTTTTTGTAAGCCTTAGCCTAGCCTATTTAAGTAAATGGGCTTTGTAAAAAGCTTGAGTCTCGCCTTTTTATTAAACGAGTTGGGTCGAGTTAGGCTTTAAGTAGACTAGGTCATAGGCCCCTGTCAGACGGTCTGACCTGTTCCCACCCCTATGCCTTACCCTACATGTCTCTTCCTTTTTTGTCCATTTTAAAGTCCCTTCCTAGTGGACCTATTGGGCCTTGGACCATTATGGATCCACAAGCCTTTTTTTTTCAATCAACTGAAACATAAGACACCCCCCAATTAGCTGGAAAAAAAAAATTGCAGCCAGAAAGTCCTGAAATGAAACCATGCCACATCAATAATATTACACTACAGGAATAGTAATATGACTGAAAAATCTCAAATTGATTATATTTCTATACTAATAATCAAGTACACAGTAGTAATTTTTAAATGTTATGAAAATTTGTGGAGTTGATTACTTAATACGATCTTTTAGTTCGATTTGATAGTTAATAGAATCCAATTATGTTTGTAGTTAATAATCGATGTAACTTTTCTTAAAGTTACTCGTGCAGTATTTGACCCATTCTCATCTTCGAAGAACTTTCTGTTTATTTTAATTTTTCACAACATTTGATGATATATTTTAATTTTTCACAATATTTGATGATATTACATGATGGGTGTGAGAGTATTAGGAAACATAATCGATATAATAAAAAGGAATACATTGTACGTTTAGACAAATTTTAATTTTATATAAACAATTAATTATTTGTTCAGAAGGCTCTTGTAAGTGAATCCCAACCCAACTCTCTTAGCTTGTAAATAAATATTACTCAAATCCGTCACTGCTAAGTGCTATCCCAACCCAACGCTGGTAAATGACTTTGTGAAATATCTATGAAGGGTTGACAAAAACAATGAAATAAAGTTTGATTTTGGTGCATTTGTTGTCAAAAAATCGTCTTTCATATTTCAATCTAAGATGTGACCATAGAGTGTATGGATTTATACAAGGATGGTGACCTCGTTATACAGTGCAATACGAGCGTTGATGTTGCATGCGACGTGTAAATTATAGGAAACGAGGCATGTGCTATTGGATTAGATTTCAATTATTTCATGCCAGCTTGGTAGTGGTCGTGAAAACAAGACAAAGTATCTGATACAATACAACACATAGTATTTATTTGATTAATTGGCTGGAAATATATAGCTAACAATTCTATCTCTATCTCCTATTGGTGTAGTAGTTTTCAATTTTCTGTTTGTTTTACAGATTTTAAAAATAAATTCTAATTTCAATGTTGAGTTTTTAATTTCAGTTTTTTGTTTCAACTTGAATAATTATATTTACCTTATCTCACTATGACTCAATATAAAAAAAAAATTAAAACATTACCTCAAAAAAAAAAATTAAAACATAAAAATATTTCTAATGAAAAAGATAATATTCCAAAAAAATAGTATTAATGTTAGTAACATTTAAGGTCCGTTGTTTTGGATTTTTTAAACCAAAAAGTCACTTATATTATATTTATAGTGTTGTCTCAGATTTTAAAGAAAACCATATTGATAAATAATTATTATTATTAGACTCAAAATAAAAAGTTATTTTTAGTAGCATTTCTAAAAATAAGGAACTCAAGTGTAAGAATTTAAAATTTTAAAAAAATGATGTTTATTATAGTAAACAAACGAAATTAGCTTCAGTTTTTTTTTTCTTCAAAATTCCTATAAAAAAATCTCTTGATTTTTTTAAAACAAAATCTTTCTTTTTGAAGCCAAAATAAAGACATCCTTAATACCACAAATTTGCTTTGAATGGGATTATCGATTTTTGTGGAGCAACTATTGAGGGGACTATACTGACAATACTCATGATTTCTCTAATCTGTGATGATTATCGGAGATGACAACGACGGCGACAAACAATTGTCAAAGTGATGATGAAAAGTCAGGCGACCAAAACAATTAGATATTGTGGACATAATGATTATCTGTGATGGTTAGAGTATTTGGTAAGCAAAGAAAAGAGCATTTGACAAATGGTTAGACTATATTTGCTTATTTTAAAAAATTGAAGTTTTTTTTTTTTTGAAAGAGCAAAAAATTGAAGAATGAAAATCGCCCTAAAAGTTATTTAGAGGCCAAAATCTGTAAATTCAAATTAGATGATCCAAAAATACTACCAGAGTCTGTCACAAATGGTTGATATACAAGGTCTATGAGTATCAAATTTAATTTCTACTAACAAGACAACTTATAAAATTATAGGTTAAATATTCCTTAAAAAAAAATTATAGGTTAAATATGTTTTTGGTCCTATAAATATGTCAATTTTTTAACTTTTAGTCCCTAAAAAATTTCTCATCTTTATTTTTGGTTCCTCTTTTAAAGTAAACTTATATATATGATTTATATTTTTGAATAAAATTTTGCAGAAAAATTCATAATATTAAAGAATATCTCCTTATAAATTTTGTATGATAGATACCTTTAAAAATATATTATGTATTGTATTTATCAACTGAGCTAAGCTTACGAAAACGTGTATTTGTCAATTTGGTTCTACTATCAAAGGTTGCTTAATTTGATTTCGTGGCTATTGTGGAAGCTACCTAAACTTATATGGAATAATGTTATGGGCATGTCACGCATGTGCAGCCTAGTGGTGTCACTCAGTCAGGGGGGAGTAACAGACCAATAAATGAGTAGAGTGAAGGCATGCAGCGAATTAAAAAGTGATTCTTTTAATTTTGTATATTCAACAAGTGAAATTAAGTGGAATAATTTGTTCAATTTTTTCCTTCACATGCACATAAGCCAAAGCCACCCCTTTCATGGGTGGAACAAACAAGATACTAGTACGTAAATTTGTGATTGTTGGGTATTCTCATGATCATAGCCTTGAAAATATTATCACTTCCCGCGGAATGTGAACCTTTGGTGTGATAGTAAATAAAGCTAGTCCACATATTGAAGCAACATAACACCTCCCTGATTTTGAATTTATCACTATTGGGTCATATAGAGAGATAATAGCAAATGAGAAAAAGGCACATAATCAACCAAAACATTGCACAATCAATTTTTAGTAAGCTTACAAAAATACCAAATGGAAACATCATCACACTATTCACTCACTTCCACTCAATTAAGATTTCTTACGTGCACCTCACAACATTTTTTTGCCTATAAAAAAGGTTCACTCATTCACCTGAATAACACATACATTTAATTTGTACACTATAGTCATGGCTTCAAACAAATTCTCTGCATTAATTTTAGTGCTTTCTCTTCTTGCCTACTCAACATTCACCCAAGCTAATTGTCCACCATCACCAAAGCCAGCACCTTCACCTACTCCTGTTCCACCTTCACCCAAAGGTAAATGCCCTAAGGATACCTTAAAGCTAGGGGTTTGTGCTGATCTTTTAGGGTTGGTTAATGTTGTTATTGGAAACCCTCCTTCAGGTAGTAAATGTTGTGCCTTGATTAAGGGTTTGGCTGATTTGGAGGCTGCACTCTGTCTTTGCACTGCACTTAAGGCTAATGTGCTTGGGATCAACTTGAATGTGCCTATCACGCTCAGCTTGCTCCTTAGTGCATGTCAAAAAACCGTCCCTCCTGGTTTCCAATGTCCCTAAGGATTCCAATTAGATTGTGTCTCATTGTTGAATAAGTATGTACGTGCACTATAATAGTTGTTTCAAATACGAGAATAATTGTTAACAGCACACTTTCTAATACTTTCTGTGTAACATTTTTTATGTTATTGGTTGAAATTCACGAGTTACATTAACATTGAAGATCATATGACACATATAAATTAATAAAACGTGCATGAATTTCAACCAATAATAAAAAGAGTTTTGCAAAGAAATGGAAGAGTGCCTTGTTAACACTTCCACCGTCATTGTCCTTGTTTTATGTAATTTGTTAATGTCTAGTTTGTTCAAACATTCATTTGTGTAGATTTCTTAACGTGTTTTGGTCAAACTAATAATTTGGCAAGCTTATTTGCGTCAATTATCTTGTATTCATTTTCTATAATATATTGTGAAATACTTTGTTTGTTTGTCAAGTCCAAATGTTACGTTCATTGAGTAGCACAACACTTTACTTTATAAATACAATTTTATGATCGCTATATGTTCTACTAGAGCTTCCTTTTTTTGAACAATCTACTAGAGCTTCCTGTTTTACTAATTGGCTTAGAAGAAAATATTTTAGTACTTATAATTTTCATTTGTAAACTCTAGGCAGTTAAAATTTTATCCAAAAAAAGAAAAAAAAAAAAAACATTTCAACTAAAATAATAGATAGTTATGTGGTCTTTCTTTTAAAGGTGAAGTGGTTGCAAGGTACGTACTTGCTTTTAAAGAACTTTAACTATGACAATTCCGATCCGATTCAAAGGCATTTAAATTAGGGTCATGCTAACCAGTGTCCTGGGGACATTGGCTAAGAAGTCGTATATAGTAATATTTGCATTAAATACTTAAATAATGATTCAAAAAGGATAATATTTGCATTAAAGTTGTGCAATCAATGCATTAAATACTTTTTCTTTTGACTTAAAATTTTCTCTTTTGCCTTCCTTAACCAGTGCTCCGGGGCACTGGTTACCATTACTCTTTTAAGTTATGCACACTAAAAAGTTTGTCAAGTTTCTTAAAGAATAATGTCGCTTTGTAAATTAAGCAACGAGTTTCCCATATGAAATTTAAGGATATGTCTAGGTTGATGGTATAAGTTGAAGCCGCAATCAATCTTAAAAGATGAATAGTTGTAGCAGTCAAACACTAACCGCGTGTTTTGGCTTCACCATGATATATAAAAAAATGATTTTTAATTAATTGATTTTGTAATATTAATTTTGGTTAAAAGTTAGTTGAAAGTGAACCGGATTATTTTTGAAAACATTTACATAAAGTGAGTTGGACAATAAATTTAAGTATAAAAATCATGTGGAGTCAAAATTGCAAATTTTAGTTTCAAATAAGAATAAATTCTAAAAGAAAATTTAATTCAAATCGACATCAATATTCAAACATGTCAAAATCAAATTTGAATGTATGAAATCTATAAGTTCGTTGAAACCAAAACACACCCTAGATGCATGTTTGTTTCCACGTTAAAAATATACTAGATGTGCTTTTTATTAGAAGTTGTAGTTTGTAGCTTTTGGAAACACACGTGAATTGCAAGCTAAACGTAATTCTAAACATACAAAATCATGCAATTTTCCGCATGAAAAAAAAAAAATGGGACATCGATTTGTATGGGTGACTTCTTTGTATGTTCATTTAATTATCTTGCGAAAGTTTAATGCAAAGAAAATGCTCTACGGATTCAAATTCAAACCCAGCACCATACAAGTGGAGAAAACCTCTACGTCGAATCCATGACTTTCAAATCCAAAACTTGCGTTTTATCATTAGAAGTTCATGTGTATTATAAAAGAGATTTTAACTATGTTGTCAAAAGTTACCGTGTTCAATTCTTCACACTCATTCATATCTCATCTCATTATAGATAAAATGGTGGGTGGGAGAGATAACAACAAATGAGAAAAGGCACATAATCATCCAAAATATTACAACTCATTTTTTCATAAGCTTACAAAATTGTACCAACTGGAAACGTTATCACAAATTCACTCACTTCCACTCAATTAGATTTCTAGGGTGCACCTTACAATTTTTCATGCCTTTAAAATAGGTTCACTCATTCAACCTCTCAATCAACACACATATTGCTACATTTAATTTGTAAGGTAAACTATAGTCATGGCTTCAAACGCCAAATTCTCTGCCACCATTTTAGTGCTTTCTCTCCTTGCTTACTCAACATTCACTGAGGCTAAGGGTTCGTGCTCACCATCACCAAAGCCAAAACCAACACCTTCACCCCAAGGTCACTGTCCCAAAGATACCTTAAAGTTAGGGGTTTGTGCTGATGTTTTAGGACTGGTTAATGTTGTTGTTGGAAATCCGGCCTCAGGTAGTAATTGTTGTGCATTAATCAAAGGTTTGGCTGATTTGGAGGCTGCACTTTGTCTTTGCACTGCAATTAAGGCCAATGTGCTTGGAATAAACTTGAATGTACCTATCACCCTCACCTGGATCCTTAGTGCTTGTCAAAAAACAATCCCTCCTGGTTTTCAATGTGCCTGAGGATTCAAATTAGGTTGTATCTCATTGTTTTTGCTAAGTATGTACGTGCACTATGAGTGTGTGGTTATGTATTATTCTCTTTGGTAATTGTTGTTAACACTATTTAACACTTTCTTTGTAACATATACTTTATTATTGGTTGAAATTTATGGAATACACTGTCAATGACCACTATCGTTAAAAAAGTGACTGGCATGAGTTAGTAAAACTCATGAGAATTTCAACCAATAAAATTAGTATTGAAAAGAAAGTGTCAAGAGTGTGTTACTTGTGTGAACTAATCCATTTCATTTTATTATTGTATTTTGTGTAATTGTTGAGGTGTGGTTTGTTCAATTATTTATTTGTGTTGATTTCTTACCTTGTTTGCCTAAATTAGCTCATCTTTTGTGCTTGTATCTTCGTATTCTAGTATTCTTGCTCATTTTTCATGATGTTATGTGGGCTGAGCAGTGCAACACTTTTAAATTTATAAATCCAATTTCTCATGAACGTGAACACTTACAACACAATGTTTTTTAGCTGATTGATCGATATTGTAAATTATATAGAACTTAATTTCCATTTATCTAATTAACTTAGAATAAAATATTATAAAAATAATTTTGCCAACATACCATAAAAATTTGGTTATGCCCAAAATGACCAACATATGTAAAACCAAATAAAATTTCCAATGCACCCAAAACTCATTCTCTCATCTTCCAATGTAAAAAGTATTTATAAGGGGTAAAACTAAGAAAAATCAGCTTAAAAGTAAGTCAATTATTTTTTGACATTTTTTGTTTGCAAATACATCACTTAATATGGAAGTTAAGCTAAACCACGATCAAGTGTTATAAAAGAAAACTACTATTTATCATGACCAAATGTCTCACAAATGACTCACAATTCCTAAATAACCAATTAAACTTTTTCCTTTCCGGAAAACATGCTTGAGAAGTTGGGAAACATTGCTAGCTTGTATGATTAATATTGTCACATTCTCTTTGTGATGTTTTCTCGATGATATTTCTCGCGACAAATATCATTTGTCACTAAAAAGAATGAATGACAGATACATATAATATAAAAGGAATATAAGTTGTTTTAGAAGTTTTGGCCTCCAACGCTGAAGTTGTTTTAAAGATTCCAATCCTCATAAATTTATCCTCAAAGATACATTCCTTTAAGTTGTTTTAAAGGAATATAAGTTGCTTAAGTTGTTTTAGGAGTATTCCTATTATGTTATTCAACAATTCAATTTGTTTCTCCTTTTATCACATAAATACGATTTTGCTAGTTTACCACTACATTAATATATTCTGATAATGCTATCAAATCGTTTACCATTCTCTAAAAAAAATAAAATCAAATCGTTCACCATTAATTTCAGTAATAAAGAACTAAGAAGACACACCCCATCACTTATATACAACTCATTTAATACAGTTTCAAAATGCGTTGTTGCAATAATCACAAATTTAACATTTGTATTTCCCTCCATAAAAAAAAAAAAACTATATTCCCCGCCTTAAAAAAAAAAACACATTTATATTTCCTTCATATGAGTCGATTTCTCTTTTTTTTTTTCATTAACGGAACTTTCAACAAGCTATCTAAAATTCCCTAAAAAAAACAAACTTTCTAAAATGTGTTTCTATTATTCATTGAATCAAATCTCTAATCATTTTTTTAAAACACTAATTCAAATTAAAATAGTTCCAAATTTTATTATTATTTTTTTATTTCCAAACTTAATTTCACACTGGGAATTTAGGAAAGTATTTTGACTTTTAAGGGGTGCAGTTATTAAAATGTAGGGTGCGTATAATAATCCTAAATCAAGATATGGAAGTGTTCCTTACGATTCAGCCCAGGCCCAACCGAAAGAGTGTTGTAACTTTTGTTTTTTCTGAATTTGCTGAAGAAGACAGTTGGGTGTTATTTCTGTTTTTGGTTCATTTTGAGCTTTAACAAAAGCAAACGCACTTATAGTTTTAAGTGCTTAACACGAGAGAATTGTTTGGTTTCCATTGAAGAAGCCACGTGTACAAACACACGAAACACGCACTACACTCACGGCTTTTCTTAGCCACGTTACCGCTTTAACTCTTAGCGTGCGCCATTCTTCCACTGTGCTTACGCCGGCAAAGAAGATTCCTCCTTCATCGATCCGATCGGAGAAACCCTAGCTTTTTCCGGTGCCGTCAATTGCAAATTCCGATTATTGATAATCGCGTTATGATCTTCGAATTGTAGAAAGATAGAGTGAATTGTAGTAATTCGAAGATGCAGAGACGAAGTCCTCCTAAGCATAGACACGACGGGACTTCGCCACTGCCTCTTGGCATGGATTGGAGTCCTGCACCTCGAAAATGGGTTTGTTTCTTCATTTCCTTAGTTAATCATAGCTTAATTCGCGCGATTGTGCAGTTTTTTAATGTAATTAATTGATTAATTATACTTCGCTTACTTCATTGATTGCGATCAAGAGTAATTGCTAATGCTATGATCATGATTTGAATTTTGATTGATGCGTGATGAGCTGTGTTTTGTAAGCATAGCTATTATGAATTTGAGTTAGTGTATAAGCTGTTAGTGTAATTGCGATGAGATTTAGATTATATTTGCTTTTAAGCGGTAGACATGGATGTTTTTTGAAGTTGAGGATTGGACTTGCATGATTTGTTTCCATTCTAGTTTTCCGAGTCTTGATTTGCTTTGTAGATGTATTCATCCTTGCAGTTTTTCTCTGTAATAATGATTTTTAGTCATTCAGTACTGGGTATGTTAGGACTCCCAGTCCAAATGTAAATTCACAGATTTTTTGGTATTTTTTAAATTAGTGGAAAATGAAGTTTGAGGCATAGTTACGTAATCTGCTGACATGACCAAAGAACTATGTACATGTACCACGATCCAAAGCGAATTGCAATCCAAGTGACTGTGGTCGAGGTTGAATTATATCTTTAAGAAAGTAATGGCATTTTGATAATGGTTTTACTAGTTTGCTAGCACCCAGTGAAAGTTATGAAGTACTTCCAACCGTGAAAACTTTGACATTATTCTGTGTGTGAATCAGTTAGAGGTGCACAGAGAAATCTAAGCGTAGCTAATAAGGCTTCACACAGTCATTTGCTTTAAAGGGCTTGTTGCCCTCTTTTTAGTTAGCTCTTGATGACAGCTAGTTCTGTATCTCAAAAGAACAAAACATTGGCAGTTGTTTGGAAAATATAAAAGTCATATAGTATGATATGTGAATTCCCTTTTTTCTCCTTTAATTTTGTATATATTTATCTTCAATCTTCATTGCCTATATAAACACATCATTTGAAGAAATGTTGTATTTTCTGGTATCCTAAGCTTATTTATCCTCCCTTTCCAATTGCACAGAATGGGCGGGATACCGAATGGCCACACAATCATGGTACCGGTTGGAGTTATTGCATCATAATACCTTCTTGGGTCTTCGTGCCAAAATCAAAGAATTCAGATCCCATAGTGGTAAAGTTGATCAATATCCAAACTTCTATTCATACCTACTTTAAGTGTAATTTTCACCACTTTTCAGGGTTGGGTTTGTTAGGACTAGAAGCATACAAATACATTTGCTACAAGTTGAACCGATCACATGCTCGGTTTTAAAGTTTTGTCTAATATTCCTAATAACAACAGTAGTATCTATATGCTGCTGAAGTTGAAAGACACTACTGTAGAGTTGTTTTTGCTATCTTTCTAATTGTTGTGCATAGCGTAACTACTTTAACTATGCAGAGGTATATGGCAATATTCTTATCAACGACAAGACTTTCCAACATAAAGGCACTGCAAGCATACTTTTCATTGTCGCCAATGTTATGTTCACAGTGTTACCGTCATTTTAATTCTGCATCATTTGTTGTTATGGTTGTGTTATGAATCCCTAGTTGGCTTTATTCTTTATTCAGTTTAGTTACACACATTTACTTCTAAATGTAAAAGAGGATAGTTTTACCAAATGGCCCATCCTGCTGGGTTCACTTTTGTAGCACCATCTTGTGGTGCACTTGTCGCCACATTATACTCTATTCCAGTCAATCTGCTTCCAGTAGTTGTTTCTTTCTGTTATTGGTGTGAAGTGAAGTATTTAGTTTTATATGTCGATTAACAAGATCAAATGCTATATATAGTGTTTGATAGTTACAGAATAACTGACGTAATGTTTAAATTCTATAAATGTGATTGTAAAGTCAAGTTTCAAACCAGGAGACATGTCTGTGAAAAAACGAATTCTGTTCTATATAAAAGATAAACTTAGGTGGCTTAGGTATTAATGATTTACAGATTTTCCACAGTCCATTTATTTATAGTATGTTGTTGAATAGAAGCTTATTTGTTAGTTTTCATTTTTAACATCATTAAAGGACAGTTCTACAGGCTTCAAGTTGGTATACAATCACCAGAAGGGATTACAAATATCCATGGAGTACTAAGAAGGTTCAATGATTTTCTAAACTTGTATGTCGATGTAAGTTTATCATTTTCAATTGCGTTTTGATTTTCTGTTATGTTTTTTCATGTATTTCTACTCTGGCCGTGATTCTGACTACTGAATTTCACTTTAGCATTAGATCCTAACTTTAACCATTAATTAGAGTATTTTCAACCACAAAGCCATTTAATTTAATTGTTAATTTGACAGTAATAAAAAAAAATATATATATCTTCAATGAACATATACTAGTCATTCGATACTCTCTCAGGATGTGAAGACAAATGGGAAAATGTGTCAATCATGGTGGAGTCAATTGGTCATATTATGTCCACTTCAACTGCCTTTAAAATTAATGTAGGATGAATCACCCTTATCCTTATACCATTTTGGTAAACTATGAAGCACTTATACTTTGTCTATTAAAGGATTAAACCTACTTTAGCTAATCTGCATGTAGCTCACTTTCTTATTTACTTCTTAATAATTGTCAATGAGAATTCAAAGAATAATGAGTATGGTTGTTCAGGAGTAGTATGTTCTGTCCAAAATCAGTATCAATGTAGTTTAGAAGTTTCAAAACAGGCAATCTTTAGAAAATTGATATCGAAGTTTTGGATTTGGAAGTTGGACCTAAACCAGATCTGAAAGAAACCCATATTAACTTTGAGGCAGAAAATAGACAAGGAAGTGAAGCTTTGGAAATAGTATGCCTTGTGATTAATGAATAGAATGGCCTCCTAACACATGTGCACAACAACACGAGGAAAGCCGGCATTTTTTTAAGTAATGCTAGATATGGGTGAGGGCAAAAGTTATGGTGCATAAGGAAATCCTTATGCACCCTGCATAAACACTTCACAACCATCAGATTTAGTGTACACGTGTAATAATTCTAGCTTCTCAAACTACACCAAATCAAACTTCATTTGTTTCAAACATTTCTCTCACTAAAACATAAAGCTCTCTACAATTTTCAACATTCTGGAAAAGAAAACGAAGAACTCAGATGAGTCTTCATCTCTTCCGGCCACACATGATGATTCCGGTGCGGTGGTCACCGGCCAGAGGCGGCGCCGCCGTGCCGGAGAACCAAACTCACCCTTTTTAAAAACTTTTCACATTTTCACATATCCTTTTTCACATAGATTACGAAAATGAACTCGGAATTTTCAAAATCAAAACAGTTTATCCTAGATCTACAAATTTAGCTTCAAAAATTTTGTAATAAAAGAGGAAGAAGAACAAAAGGATCTACTACCTTATTCTACTTCTGGATTCGGTTTGTGAAGGTTTTGTGTTAGAAAGGGAATTCGAAATTCTGGAAGTGTTTATGTGTTTTGATAATTCTGGAAAATATTACGTTCTTTACTGTTTTGATCCGAAAATGTGAAGGAAAAAAGAAAAGTAGGGTTTGTGATTGTGATTGCCGCTGATTGGTGGTTTGTATAGTGATTACTGGGTCATAGAAACCATTTCCACAACAAAATGGTTTTGGAGTACAACTCACAGAAACCATTTCCATAGCAAAATGGTTTTGGCATTCCGGTACGGTGATGGTGATGGTGATGATGATGAACGACGGTGTTGATGATGAGATTGAAAATTCCAGTGGTGATGATGATGAACGACGGTGATGATTCAGTTTGTTTCTGCGTTTGGTTCGTTTTGTTTTGTTTTGGTTTCTTTTGGGGTGTAGGAAGCAATTATGTTGGGATTTATGCACGGAAATCCTTATGCACCATAACCGCTCCCATGGGTGAGAGAGTGTCTACTGCTGCGAGAAAATATAATTTCTTTCAAGTATTTATTAGTTCCAAGGAGAAAACAATATTAGTCATTAGATGAAAATAGAGTTAAAAATCAATGATTTATTTATAAACGGTTTAACAAGCACATCGTCTGACCTATGTGCGTGTGTGCCCTGTATGATAGAGATAGATAAATACCATGCATATGCCTGTGCTTGTTTAGGTAATACTGATTAGTTGACTATTTTGCCACATGCTGTCTATGTAGCTTAAAAAGGAATTTCCCAGGAGAAATATCCCTCCAGCGCCACCCAAGGGACTCATGCGATTGAAAAGCCGAGCTTTGTTGGAAGA
>Ga0209282_1000481_pt1 | contig 19443 bp, 5 predicted proteins | sample Mtrugardesep15_FD_187529 | JGI IMG/M metagenome (GOLD analysis project Ga0209282, IMG submission 187529) | Root nodule microbial communities of legume samples collected from California, USA - M. trunc garden sep15 (SPAdes) (version 2) | ecosystem: Host-associated > Plants > Roots > Nodule...
AAAAAAAAAAAAAACAAAATATAATTGTTCCATGTCAAACACGGATAATTAATTTTTATATTAAACTCAAAGTTTTAAAATTTTATTAATAATGAATGAATTTAGCTCAAAGTTTTAAGATTTTAAACTTTATAAATTATTAATTTGATTCAATTGAAAGAATAATCGAATTTAATTAATATTTGATGTTAATGTAAAAATTATTTATAATTCTATGTTCATCCAATCATGTTTTAGCAAAAAGATACTTGTGATTCTGTGAGTAACTAATATATAAAAAGAGTGGATAAATTTATAAAATAAAAAAAAGGTCGGTCCAGGCTGGTCCTCGATCCACACATACCATAGCAAGATCTATAATTTGTGACCAAATTATATATTGGTTGGGTCAGGCTGACCCATTTATGCATTTGGGCCTCTCGAGTCGGACTGGGCTGAACCGAACCATCCGATTTGACACCTTTATTCATTGCCAAAAGGAAGTGTTTTCAATAAAAAAAATAGTATTTAAAAAGATGAACATATCTTTAAAATAAAACAAATCCAAAAGGAGGAGGCTTTTTTCTAATGGTATACATAAGAATAAAAAATAACTAACCCGCGTGAGCAAATAATATTGTCCAAAATTAATGAAAACGATCTAAAATTGTGCTCTTTGATAACAATGGCAATCGTTTTTGTCATCATAATTTCATAAACAACAATGATTAAAAGCGTTCTTCTATAGTAATTTCGAAACTCTTGCCAATAGGCAATGGTATAACAATGACTATACTTTGTGTTTTCTATAGTTGTTAAACACCATTGTCGAAATAGTCTGCTTCAGACTAAAACAGTTGAAAAACCGTTTTTAAAAAAAAAAAAACAATAAACTTATTTAGGTTGGTCTGATGGTCTTGACTTGAATCTTGGAGTGTGTTCCTCCTCAATACCAGTGATAAATATGTCTCGACTCTCGAGTTCAATTTTTACCTCCAACAAATACTAACAAATACAAACATAAAATATACAATTATTAAATTCTCATAATTTTATTCGGTTAATCTAACTTACGAATATGAAATGACATAAAAATACATTTTTTCTCAATTTTTTTTAAAATAATACTAGTTTTTATCGTTAAAAAAAATAAATCAATACATGGATCAAGTGAATGGAAAAATTGAGATACGATCAAAAATTGAGAAAAGAAAAATGATAGTAAGTTATTAGGTAAAAAGTGAAAGAAAAAACTCTACCACAAGTCCAATAACTAGAGAGGCTCCATGCATGGAACAATTTTTAGGAGTTCCCTACAAAAATTATATATTGCTCTTTTTCTGAATGTGATACTAAACCATTTCATCAGATTTTGTTCTGGACGAATAAAGTTATTACATTCCCCTCTTTTTATTCGTGAATATGATTCCAGAAAAAACAAACATCACACAGCTTCCACCACATCCATTTCTTTCTACTAACCGTAGTTTTAAAAGTACTTTTTCTGCTACTTTCTTCTCATGCTTCACACTATGTTTAAATGGTGTCGACATTATACAAAGTGAGTTGCAGCAAATACATTCTCTTCAACATTACCTCGCTATCCGTAAAATATGTTTGAGAATTTTTTCCGTCTCTTTTTATATAATATTTTCATAAATAAATTGTTTGGTCCCTATTAAATTGGAACCTTCTAAGTTTAATCCTTACTTAATTTGAATAGTTTTTTAAGTCCCTATAAAAAATTTATACACTCAATATTAGTCCTTACTCAATCCAAATGTGTTTAATTTATGCTTAAACTCTAAAGTTTTTCAATAGTTTTTTTGTAGACATGTTAAGAACATTATTAAAAGTTCATCCACAAAAAATTATCGTAAAAATTTGATCTCTACATCTATATTTTTGTTACTTTTATCTTGAACTTTGTCGTTTTAAAAAATTCATATTTAATTTATTTCATGTTAAAAAAATTTAAATTTTAGTAAATGAACCTTTCATAGTATTCTAAACTTGTTTCAAAAAAATCGTTAAAAATTTTAAGAGTTTAAAAATAATTAAACAAACTTTGTTTTATCACGGACTAAAATTATAAGTAATTTTTTTTTGTAGGGATTAAAAAACCTATTAAAATTAAGTAAGGACTAAACTTAGAAGTTCACAATTTTATAGAAACCAAAAACATATTTAATCCTAAATTATTTTTATCAAAACATCTCTAATTTTTTTTTACCTCATTTTGTAAATATCAATGTGTCCAGCTAACAAGGACACTCTTTAAAGTCCATTTGTAAGTAGAATAAGATAGAAACATGATATGATCGTTGACGGATCTTACCTAAAATATCAGTTGTGCGACAAATACTAACTAAAATAAATAATTGAAATTCTTAAAATCATAGCTAATTTATATCAAAATTAAGAACTTTTGAACAATGTTTCATTTCAACCATATAAATATCAGTACAGCAAAAAACCATATAAATATCCTTCTGTTTGTTAAACAAATATCTTTTTTTTCTTTCTTTCTAATAGGAGATAAACAAACATCTATTACATTACATTCAGGATAGGATTGAAGAGCGTTGGCAAGGACCTCAATCTTAATAATCTCAATTTATACTTAACAACAAATAAAACAAAAACACATAAAAACAAGTTAGTACAACCTTGAAGAAAAAAAATGAGTTTAAAAAACTAAAACAATTTGAATCATTCCAATATATGAAACGTACCTATCAATCATGTCCCACGTCTTTTGAAGAAAATTCTCATTACGTTCTTCAATAGTTTACATTATGCTCTCAATATATATATATATATATATATATATATATATATATATATATATATATATATATATATGGGATGTATCAAATAAGAAGTGATTTTAAAATGAGAAGTAAGAAGGTTAAATAGCAGCCGTTAGATTAAAATACACAGTTTAAATTAAAAGTTGGTTTTAATGGAAAACAATAAATTTATAATGGTAAGTTCCTACGTAAAAAGTTAGAAGTAATTTATATGACACAATAAATTTATTTGAGAGTGGAAAGCAATGGAATTACTTGATCAACAAACCAAATTAAAGGATTATAGCTTTCTTTTCTACTTCTTCTAAATTGATTGACAAGTTATCTAGTTAACATTAACAAACATTTTTTAGGGGATTAACAAATATATTTGAAAGTTAAATTTTTTGAAAGATGAAGATAAATTTTATCTCTCTTTATAAAGTCACTTTTCCCCCAATTTCTGAAGTCTAGTGTTCAAGTTTAACAACTTTAGTTCCCTAAAAAAAGAAAAAGTTTAACAACTTTAATAACAACAAGTTTATAAATGACAATGATGAAAATCATGAAATTGAATCAAACAACATGGGATATCAAAGGTTCAAGTTTCCCCAAATGTTTGATTTCTAGGATTCAATCTTCTCTTAATTTTTAAGCAAGCAACCTAAATTTTTTTAACCAACCTTGAATTGAATTAAATGATAATTTTTAAGCAGACAAACAAACCTAAAGTGAAGGGAATCAAGTGACAAATGATACCACGAAGTGAACTAGAGAAGAAAAAGAAGGGTAGTTGTGCTTGAAGAGTGAAACCAATTTTGATTCCCTTCACTTTAACCTTGAACTTGAATAAAGAGTGCAGATCATTGCCACGTCATATTGTTAAATGACACTCGTCATAGCTCTTGCACGACTCCTCGATTAGATCCTCGTAGTTGTAGAACAAAAATACACAACTCAAGGATTTTTTTAGTAAAATGTGGAAGGTAAATGTTTCAATTTTTTGGTTGGCTTAAAATTGAATGAATCAAAATCCAAATTGTTTATATTTGAGGGACCAAAAGCAAAATTAAAGAGCCAACGAAACTGGGTGTCTTACTCGGGACACTAATCCATAGCTTCGCCATCAGCGTCGTTCGTTCCTGCAGCAGCAATGTTGACGATGATGAGCCAAATTCGTTTACCTCTGTATTGCTGCCACGCCTCTGCTTCAATCTCGGAGACACGTCATCAAGTTCTTAATGACAACACAGTCTCCTCCGTCAGCAGAAGACAAGAGATCCGTCTGGGTTTACCCAGTAAAGGTCGTATGTCTTCTGATACACTCGACCTTCTCAAAGATTGTCAATTGTCAGTTAAGCAGGTCAATCCTCGTCAGTATGTTGCCCAAATTCCTCAGGTTAGGTTAATTACCTCACTCACCTGCTTCATTATCAACTATTCATTTCATCTTCATAATCATTTTTCTTATACTGCAGATTTCAAACTTGGAAGTCTGGTTCCAAAGACCTAAAGACATTGTTAGAAAATTGTTATCTGGAGATCTTGATCTTGGTATTGTTGGACTCGATATACTCACTGAATTTGGACAGGTCTACATAATTTACATTTTGTTAGGTTTATATATGATTTTAATTCGCACAATTAAGTTTTTTTTGGTTTTGTACTGTGAATTCAAAAACTACGATGTTTATTGCTTTTGCTGACCATTCATGTTCAGTTTTTTTGTATCCTTGATTCTATAATAAATTTTGCTTTCTTAAAACGTGGAAATCGATTTTTAAGATTAATAGCAAAGCTGTGTACATGCCTTAATGGGTAAGAGGAGATTCATTGGAGGGAAGTTTTCATATTTTGCAGCAACTATCCTTCCCAATTAATGAATGTGATTGTTTTTACGGTTACATAGCAACTACCCTTCCCAATTAATGTTATTGGAGGCAAATCATTGACCATCCTTAACACCATTATTTTCTTAAAATTAAATTAATACATGCCTTAAACTCTACTCATCTGATGCCTTCAATTTATTCAGAGAAGCATTAGATCACCTTCTCGTTTCCGTTTCTTCAGTCTTCTTTGCTGCCGCATTAGCAGCAGTACCATATCCTCTTTTAACCTTTTATTTCTTAGAATTTATCTTTTTCCTAGTAGAAATAGCTTCATTTCTCCAAAATTTAAGCACATGTAAAAGCCCTGCATTTTTTTTGGGGAATGTTCACTTGGCACAACCAACGTCTTAGACGCTATAGCCTCTCTATGTGACTTGTTACTGACAGTGAAGCAATTTTCATCGGTAAAAGCAACTAGTGTGCACAAATTTTGGTTTTGGAATTTATCCCCCTACGAAATTTGAAAGAATTTGTGGCATATTGTTTTCATTTCCTCTCATAGTAAGCATAGAAATATTAACTATGTAAAAAGTTCCCTGCAATACCAAATATCTGAATTTGCCTCACTATCTTAGCTCAAAACCGCACGAAGAATAAACCACCTTGAAATTGGGAGACCTCTAGACCCAACTGCAAACATGAATCTTCCGATGCTTTGACAAGGCGGTAACTCCACTTGAAGCTCATCATGGTTTTCATAATTGATGATAACAGATGAAATCGTTTTCTATAGAAAAAAGGAATAGCATATCCCGATTCTGCACCTAAGGAATAAAACCAACTGAAATTCTATATTCTAACCTATTAACCATTATGCCAACTTGCCCAGTGAAGCGGCATCAAACATTCCCGCTAAATTTAAAATTCAAACATTCTTATCCTATATTTAGTACAATTAACATGAATAAGACTTCACTGATAATTCCCACACTGATGAGTCCGAAATTGAGGATGCTAGTCGTATTCATAATTTTAGAAATGTTACAAGATCAGCTTGCTCTTCTTTGAAACATCTATCTCTGGTCATCATGGAGAATATCTCTGAACATGTTAAAGTTTCATGCAACTTTGTGTGCTTTAGCCCAGATTGGCGGTTCTACTTGCGTGTTTCTTTTTTGTATGTTGTCTATCTAAGTAATATCCACAATCTTTTTTGTATGCCCTGATCATGCAACTTTGCTTTTCCCTCAGCTTAAATGCAATTGCAGAACAATGTTATGGGATATCCATGAGAATCAATATTTTTATTTTATAACAATTATCCTTTATCAGGGCAATGAAGATCTTATCGTTGTCCACGAGGCTTTGGAGTACGGTGATTGTCGTTTATCCATTGCGGTGAGTTGAAATTACATGCTTATGAAACTGCTAGATTATACTCCTATCGATTTCATTGTTTTGTGCAATTAACTCTCTTAAGTAACCCCTGTTGTTTCAGATTCCGCAATATGGGATATTTGAAAATGTAAATTCACTAGAGGAGCTAGCAAAAATGCCTCAATGGACAGAAGATAAGCCTCTGCGAGTTGCAACTGGATTCACCTATGTATGTGATTCACATTTAACTGATGTTTTGAAGTTTTATCTGTGGCACAGTTTCTGTTGTTTGTTTTCCTTTTAAAAGAGAAAGTCTGATCTGAGTTTCCTTCTTACTCTTCAGCTGGGTCCTAAATTTATGAAAGATAATGGTATTAAGCATGTGGCATTTTCGACTGCTGACGGAGCACTGGAGGCAGCTCCTGCGGTAAGAGATAGTGTTTGTTTTATTCAAAGTTATTCCTGTATGTTTTCAGATTCTAAATCATATATTTGATTGTTTTGTGTTTTGTTATGAGTTATGACTTAAATCAAATGATAGTTATTGGGATTTGGAAGGAGTTTGACTGCTATAGTTGTTGATAAATTCTGTCTTTGCTGTATAGCTTAATACACACTAGTCATGGTTGAATATTTTCTGTGATCCCAAAAATCAAAGATAACCATGCCGTTAATGTCTAATGGCTGAAACATATTATCTTCAAATTTCATAGGATGAAAAACTGTATAACTGAAGATATTCTACCTTGTTGGTTAATTTGTGGCTAGATATGCATAGAGTAGTCAATATTCTGTATTCAAAGATGACAAGTCAAGAATTATAAACTGTAGGTTTCTTGAGTGTTCATTAAAACTTCATTTTTTGTTCTGAAAGATATAATAAGCTTTATGCGCTTTTGTCGTTTCCCATCTATATTTTCTCACTGGAAAGCTTTATGTGCCATGTTGACCGGCATTTGTGAACGTCCTGATTTTAGTAGGCATTGTTTGAGTAAATTAAGGACCCCATTGAATTGAGAAGTCTGATCTAATTATAAATTTCTGTTTTTTTTTGTGTGAAGAAGTTCTGGTTTCTTGGTTAAACTTGCATGTGCTCTTTTTTTCTGGTTTATGTGGAGGGGGGAGTGATGTGAGATTGAGTCTGTGTTTTACGATTGGGTCCCAAGGCCTGTTGCCATTGAACTCTGCTCTTGGTGATAACTGACAACATCTATCTAGTGTGAATTTCAGTTATGGTTTTAGTCTATTAATGATGAAAATAACGAAACTTCTTTATAGAAGTTATACCCTCTTTCCATATAAGATATTTCCCTGTTTACCTTGTTCTCAATATTTTTTATCTTTACACTTGAAAAGAAGTATTTAATTTCTCTGTGATCGTCACCATCTAATTGATGCTGCTGCCATATGTTGGACTTGACCTTTTTGATTCATTTAGATAATTGTTTGTCTTTTCTCTATTTAGATGGGGATTGCTGATGCTATCTTGGACCTTGTAAGTAGTGGAACTACGTTGAAGGAAAATAACTTGAAGGAAATTGAAGGTGGAACTGTTTTGGAAAGTCAGGTTAGCAATTATCAAATTTTCTGACCTTAACTAGTATGATCTGTTGTTTTTTTAAAAGGCGCCTGGAAAATGCTGCTTCTCATGTCTTGTTGGATTTTTTTTTTTTATAAGCATACCTTATCATTTTTGGTTTCACTCTGATAATTGAACACTTTTCAGGCTGCTCTTGTTGCAAGCAGGAAATCATTGATCGGACGAAAAGGAGTACTTGAAACAACTCATGAGATGCTTGAAAGATTAGAGGCACATCTGAGGGCTATGGGGCAGTTCACGGTGCATATATAGAATTTATAGTTTCTCATCTCCCCACCAGTTTTTTCCTTTCTCTTTGTTCCATTTTCTAATGCTAAATCCGGCAGGTTGTAGCAAACATGAGAGGAAGTAGTGCAGAGGAAGTGGCTGAGAGAGTACTGAGCCAACCATCGTTAGCTGGGTTGCAGGTGTGATATGGGATGAATCTTTTTCCCCAACCCTAATTTATTTCAGGGGAGGATCTTCTCCCTTTCTGTATTTTCTTTCTGCAGTACAAAATCTGATCTATACCATGCATTGTGATAGTGAGTAGTGCAATCTTTCTTTTACCACTCCTAATTTTAAGAGTCTCCCTTGATTGTCTATCTACAGGGACCCACAGTAAGTCCTGTTTTCTGCAAGCGCGATGGAAAGGTATCAGCAGACTACTATGCCATAGTCATATGTGTGCCCAAGAAGGCACTGTACAAGTCTATACAGCAACTGAGAGCGGTGAGATTTTGAACTAATGTCGAAGCAGTTGAGTTTGAATTTTCTATAAGCATGTGAAAATTGTTGTGAGCTAATGGGGCGAACATAGGAAAAAGAAATTAGACATGGGTGTTTGAATGGGAAAAATGCAAAGAAACCAGTTGTATGGATTCTTGATTTATTATTAGTTTATGTGATTCCCTGACCTGTTGCCCTTAGCGATGGCAAGCATGACTATAAGTTATTGGACTCCTCTCAATTTCTCCTTATCATATTCATATGGCATTACAACAACAACAACAACCAAGGCTTATCTCACTAAGTGGGGTCGGCATTCAAATGGCACTGCATTTGAGCTAAATCCCATGCATACTATTTGAACTGCATATTAGAAACTATATTTTTTTTCTTCTTATTTATCATGATTCTCATACCTATTTCCTGTTGGCTACATTCATGTGATGCAGATTGGAGGCAGCGGAGTTCTCGTATCACCCTTGACCTATATTTTTGACGAGGAAACTCCTAGATGGCGTCAGCTCCTTTCTAAACTTGGGCTTTAGTCATACATGTGTTACATTTATGGAGTTTTTTTTACAGTATGGAGTTTTTTTTTCTTTGTTTCCCCTCTCCCTAAAGATGTTATCAATGCAGAAGAACTATAACAAACTGAAATTAAATTTCATTTCTTGCTCGATAACAGAAGAAATTCACACCTCTGCATCAGTTTGTATGTTGAAAATTTTGTAGCAAGCCTATAGTTTCTTTTCTTCAATTAGTTCTCTCTGTAATACTAGATAAGAGGGGATGCGGGGTTGAAGTTTTAACTTCAGCATTTGTTGTAGGAGTTAAATTATGGTGTTGTAATTTAACTTTTATAGTCAATTTTATCTGCTACCCATCTTTTTGTTTTTTGGTGAATTTATTTGCTACCCATGCATCTACACCAATGAGTTGGCCATCTTTCAAAATGAAGTTTGATACATGTGAAATTTTAAACTTGTGGGGAGACCAACATTAATTAAACAACTAACAAAATAAATGAAGGATATCTTTACATTTCAGGTTACCACGAGGTCCACGATTGTTGAAGTTAAAACAATACTATTTTTGATATTTTTGCTATTGTTGCAAGGGTGTTGCTAACAAGTATCTTATGAGTATTGTTTAAAGAACTTAGACACAAATTTTGTCTTGAAAATAAGACTTTTGGATACTTAAACAATACTCTAAAAACACTTTAGCATTTTACTTGTAATTTGCCCATGATCCAAATTAAACCACATGTATCTGACTTATTCAATAGAATCGTTCAATTTAACTAAATATGATTTTATATTTAATGTCTCAAAACACATTCAAAACATCAGAAACACGTATAAATGTAAAATTAAAAGATGAAATAAATTTAGTACTTTTCTTGCTGTCTAAACCAAAACAAATATTCAAATTAGTTCTCTAAATTTTAATAGAGATAAACTAATCTTTCTGTTATTATATGTCAAAACTAAAGAGGGATTGATTTGCCTCTGGCATAAAAAGTGATAGATTAACTTGAATATTTTTTTTTAGGAAAGATTAATTTGAATATTAATTTTTTTTTATCCTTCAAATGCACAAATATAGAAATTAATCATTTTAAATATTATGAGATTCAAATAGACAACAAATTTTCTTAAAAGTTTGAATCTTGATTAAACTAACAAAAGATTCATGTCATTTCATCTAATCTAGTTGTTATTAAGAAACCAAAGATAATGATTAATTTTTTTGGTATGACGACAAAAAGTTATTATATTTTAAACATTATTCATTTACACAAGTTATCTTAAAATAAAACGTGTAACTTGACCTAGACTTTAGATGACAATCACTTGTTCTTGTTTGGATCGGATAATCAATTAATCAATCAACAACAAGAAGAAGAAGCCAGAGTGAGTTCATCTCCGCTACAGAAAAATGCCTTCACGTTGTGAAATTTGCTGTGAGATTATGATCGCCGTCTTGCTCCCTCCTTTGGGTGTTTGTCTCCGCCATGGTTGCTGCACTGTATGTACTCTCTCTCTCCACTTCCATGCTTCTCTTCGGATCTACCTACCCTTTTACTTCTTTTTTCCTTTTTCAAATCCAAAATTCAAACCTGGATGAATACAATCATCAATCTGAAATTTATGATGATATCTTAATTAGTTTATTGTAATTTTATGATCACAATTCGATTGTGACAGATTCATGACATTGATGAAATCGTATTTATTTGTGCAGGTTGAATTCATCATTTGCTTGCTCCTTACAATACTAGGATATCTTCCTGGTATAATTTATGCTCTGTATGCTATTATCTTTGTTGATCGTGATCAGTACTTCGATGAATATAGGCGTCCTTTGTATGCACAATCACAATACTAGCACATATGTTGTGTGTTTGTTCCCATCGTCGATATGTCTTGTGTTCAACTCTTGATTATGTAATAGACACCACTTGAATTTTATTCTTATCTGTTGTAATTCTCTTTGAGATTTGAGTTAGTCAATTTGGAATTTGCATTATTTGTTTCATTGTGGTTTAGTTAGAAACAGTACTGATCTCAAAGTATTCAATTCAAGTAGAAAATTATACGGTGATGTCATTCTTGATTGTATGGTTATACATAAGTACTTATGTGATCAAATTATGAAAATAAAGTGGTCAGTTATACTGTGGAAGATGCTATTATTGGATGTTTGATCTAGTTTATGATAGAGATTAGCGGCGATGTCCCCGTGACACTCCATTTCTCCACATTTAAGTATGACAGCTCTAACTACGGGGTTACTAGACAAAAAAAAAAGATTAGGGGCGATGAAGTGATGTTATTGGCTTGCTTGATAATTGATTTTTTTTATTTTTTTGTTTACTACTGAGAATAAGTTTACATGTTGCTCGGATGTCTCAAAAATCAGGAATCTTCTATGTTGCTCTGTCAAGTAGAGTTTTTTTTTTTAAAGTAATCTACCAGTTAGAAATTCACATTTAAAAGGTGAATAAGCGGGGTCTCTGAAGTTTGAACTCCACCTTTGTATATATTTTCTTTGTTTCAAAATACATGTTCATTTTAGAGAAATTATAGTAACCAAAAAATCAAATAAATTATTTTTTAAAATGGGCAAGTGTTATAAAACGGAGAGAATATTATGTAATGTCTCTGTCAACCAAGTTATGTATGTTCATGCGAACAATTTATAGAATTTCTTTAATAAAATCGTCATAGGATTACTTGAATTTATTTGGAGAATTTCTTCTATGATTTTTTTTTTATTAAGAAAATTTCTTCTACGATAGATTTTTTTTTTTTAATTTTAATAAAATCACTCAATCAGACTTGCATATAATTTAGAGAATTTCTTTTCCAACACCAAACAACCAACTTCTTTCGTGCCTTTTGAATTTCTTATTTTACATATGTTCAAATTATATAATACTTCTTCCGTCCCAAATTGTATGTCGCTTTAGGGAAAAATATTTGTCTCAAATTGTATGTCGCATTACAATACCAATGCAACATTAATTTTACTTTTTTTATTATAAATTATTTATTGTTCTCTCTTTTTTCAATTATTTCGTTTATTTTTCCCATATTATTTATTAAGGACAATTTTGTAAAAAAAACTCATAATATCTCTTTTCCGCACAATATTAATTACATTTCTTAATATGTGTGAAATGTCAAAAATGTCATACAATTTAGGACGGAAAGAGTAGAAATAATTTTTACCTTATTTTGAACTACATAATTTGAATATTCTAAAAACTCAAAAAACACCTGCAATTCACCTAGGTTCAACTAAATAACCCACTAGAGCCAATTTCAAAAATTCACCTAGGTTTAACTAAATAACCCCCTAGAGCCAATTTCAAAGACAGAATGTAGTATAAGATGACACATATCATATTATATAAAACAAACGCATAAAATATAGGTTTAGATTATATAATCTAAACTATATTGACATAAAAACATAGTCTTGGTACATATGTTGACACATTCTTTTTGGAAATTTGGCGAAGCTGGATTGCTTTAAACATGCATCAAAACAAATTATAAGCAAGAATTTAATGGAAGCATATGCAACGAACAAATTAAACATAAATTAAAAATAGTGTGATAAATATTCAAAAGTCACGAACAAACATAAATTAAAACACACAAATTATCCAACTGTTACAAGACATAAACAACATTACCGAGTGGCATGCCCTCCTCCGGCGATAAACAAACTTTCTGCGAACCTCGTCCAAAATCTTCTCCAAACTTAGTCTTGTCAGACTTCCCTTCTACGCTTGACCACACATCATTATCCTTGCGACATGGTCTCTGATGTGCCCTAACTGCGAGGTCATGTGTAGCAGATGTATGTCCTTGCTCCTCGGCAACAATCTCATCAAGGGCTTCCTGCTCAGGTGGCTTTGGATCCTTTGCCTCTGGTCTAGGTAGGACATATGGATATGGAATATGATAAAACATCATCTCATGTACCCAAACACCATCTTTATTCGAGTCATGGCAACCTGACCCAAGTCCTAGACCGACAACACACAATCAAGAAACTGTGTGTAGTGCTAAGACACTTGATGCCAGATCTTCTGGGAAAGAAAGATTGATGTATGGGAATTATTTACACATATCCAAGTTGGTGCAACACGCGCTTCAGCAGATAACGAACCATGTGATGTCAGTATCTAAGTCAACCTGAGTAGACGTTGATGTGTTGGAACAAACGTGTTTGACGATGCTACTGGTGCGGGTAGAAGAGACAATCAGTAGCTATGAAGCAATCCAGGTTTACTTTGTAAGGATTTGTGAAAGGTAGGCCCTTTGTTTGAACGAACATCATAACATGTGTGTGTTGATCCTCGTGCAAACATCTTGATAGTCCATGGGCTTGACTCCCTCAAAGTGTTGTAATATTTAAGCATATATCAACATCATATATCTATCATTATACACAACAAAACAATCATGTTTAACATTTAACTAGATAAAAATTTCATTGTTATACTTGAAGTATGGTCGCGTATCTAGTCGTGTGTTTGGCCTCAAAACGACATGCAACATTAAGCTCAACATAAAAGTGTGACATGCAGCGCTCTCTATGAAAAATTGTCGATCAACTCAAGGTCGTAAAGATACTTTAGATATGTCACGTCAACATAGATGGTGTTCTTGTTAATGAAAAGCGTGATGTCCACCAAGTACATCATATATTATTTAGACAACCTAGTTTTAGTTCAACTGCATCTTTTCAAGATCACCCTTTGCCTCAGCTGCAACTGACTAAATGTGACACACAAACTTTGTTTTCAAGAAGTTGAAACGTGCATGAGCACCGTTTGTGGCTCCTACCTGAAACTCATCATCCTCCGGTTCAACCCAAACAACTCAACCATGTGCTCCACTGTCTGAGGTTTGGATTGGAAACAAGACCATTGGGGTCCACAAAACGCCCCTTGATGGAGAGATGCAGAGGACACATAATCTAGTTAATTGATTTTATTGGTTTTAATAATTGGGAAATGTTAACCAGTGCCCGAGAGACACTAGTTAAGACCTTTAAAAAGTAACTTTTATTTGAAAATTATGTAATGAATGCAATGAAAATTGAAATGTTTGACTTTTTGTGTGGAATAATTTTTTTTCTTTTAGAATGCTTAAAAAATGTCTCGGAACACTCGTTAACAAAACCCTTAATAATTAAGTAGTCAAACCCCACTAGATATTTATCTAAAAATATCCGTTTAGAGAAATATATAATGAGTTTTTCTTTTTTTAGAGGTATGCCGACATAAATATATATTTATTTATTTCATTTAAAAATGTGTGTAGCTTATTAATAGACATTTGGTGAAAGTCAGTTGGATAATAAAAAACAAGAACAAGCAGAAGAGAAGGAGCGAATCTCGACAGAGTTCTTTTGAGAGACTAAGAAAATGCCTTCAACTTGTGAAATTATCTGTGAGATTTTGATCGCTGTATTACTCCCTCCATTGGGTGTTTGTCTTCGCCATGGATGCTGTACTGTATGTAACAACTAACTGCTCTCTCTTTCTCTTCGAATCTACCTTTTTAATCTCACTTTCTAACACCCCTTTTACTTCTTTTTCCCTTTTTCACATTCAAAATCCATTTTTTTCATGATTATCAGTCTTAGTTTATTATTATAATTTTATTAATGCGATTGGATTGAGACAGATCCATGAGTTTGATTTGAATATCTTTGTTTGTTGCAGAATCAATTCCTGATCTGCTTGCTGCTTACAATATTAGGGTATATTCCTGGGATCATTTATGCTATCTATGTCATTATCTTTGTTGATCGTGAGCAGTACTTTGATGAAGCTAGGCGTCCTTTGTATGCAAACAAATACTAGCTGTGTTTCTATATATGTGTTCAACTCTTTATTATGTAATGTAATGGACACCACTTGAATTTTACTCTTATCTGTTATAATTCTCATTGACGTTGGAGTCAATTTGGAATTTGCAGTATTTGTTTCATTGTGTTTTAGTTAAGAACAGGTTACATGTGATCAAATTATGAAAATAAAGTGGTTAGTTGTATTGTGGAAGATACTATTATTTTGATCCTAGTTAGTTTATGATAGATAGAGATATGTATGGCTTGCTTGATACTATGTAAGTGTTGTTCCTACAGATATATTGAGACTCATAGCACATCATGTCTATTTGTTTTGGGAGACCTGACGATGATTTCTCCAAATGTGTTTCATAAGAAGATCGATGATAGCCAAAAAGTTTTTATAACTTAATAAATTGAATTTGTTGTTGCCAACTTAACATATTGCTTCATGTTATTCTCATCAGTTATGCTGTAGAGCGCCATGTTCATGTGTGTCAAATTGTATTTATGGCTTGGCCATTTTTATGTTCTAATGTTGCTCTTAGAATAGTAAACCTATGTAGTCATGGCTCACGATTCACATACAAATTAATCTATAAATAATGCTGGAAGCATATGTTGTTGCTCAATTCCACTCCTCTATGATTAAAGTGAAACAGTGATAAAATAGGATTGTTATGATATATTGATGGTGGTATACAATTGGTATAGAAAGGTAATGGCTATGAAATCTAGTTTAAGACCCGTGCGTCACATAAACCAAGGTTTTTTTATATGAAGATACTTCCTCCATTTCTATATTTGAACACTTTTTTTATTAAAAACTTGTCTTTAAATATAAATCTCTTTTCAAATCGTTTGATATTTTTTTTTTCTTTCTTTCTAAACATATCCCTTATGTAATATGAAAAATCAAATTTAATAAAATAAGTTTTTTGAAAAATTGGGTTTTATAGTTTCTCTAAACACAAGCCGTTTTTCGAAAAAAAACGTTACTCTAGAAAGACTCTTCTTCATCTCCTTAACAAAATTCGCAAATCACAATCATTATCAGAACTCTTTCAACGGCGACCACCGTGTTGGAAACATGGAAACAACATCATCTTCATCAAGCAACGAACCATTGTTGAAGAAGAAAAAGAAGCAAGGTTTGAGTTGGATAGAATGGTTAAGAGGATGGTTCAATTTATTCTACGAATTTCTATTCCAACGAATCACCGCAAGTCATTTACATAACCCTATGCCATTACCACCAATCAATGATCTTACTTGTATAGTTACTGGTTCCACTAGTGGCATTGGTCTTCAAATTGCAAGGTACTACTACCCTTTTGTTTTTTCTCATCAATTTTTGGTTTTTGATTGGATATTAATTGTTGGGTTTTGTTTTGATTGAAAATTTTTTATCTTTGTAACTTGGGTTGATGGTTGTTATTTTGATTAGGAGGAAATGGATAATTTTGAGAAGTGGGTAGGTGTTGTTTTTGGGTATGATAGAATTATAGAAACCCTAGATTCATAGAGAGATTTGGGACAGAATATAGAATGTTATTGAACTGATTTTGATTGAATGAATTCAGTTACAGTTACAATGGAGACCGGAGAGCAATAAACTTGTTCGTAACCACCTATAGCCGGTTTAGGGGTAGAGGGGTGGCTGACAAATGTCAGTCAGGTAGTTAAGGTGGTGATGGTGATAACTGAATCTGTTTTGACAGGTACACCAGATACATATTTTGTTATGTGCTACACTTGAGTATGGGCTAACTACCGTGTGTCTTAACCTCTATTAAGGTAGTTTTGGAGAGAAATGATTGAATATTCCATTATGGGGTTTTGTTTTTGATTGAAAAAAATCTGAGATTTGTAACCGGGGGGAAGTGGTTGTTGTTTGATTATGGAGAAACCGGTGATTTTGTGAAGTGGGTTGGTGTTATTTTTGTGGTTGTTGTTATAGGTAGTGTGTTGGAAAGGAGGGATACCAGTAAAACAAATTTGATATTGAATACTCCAAGTCTTATCCCACTAAATAGGGTCGGTTACATGTATCAAATTACACCATAATGTTCTATCATAAATCATAGTTGATGTCAGTATAATAACTAAAAAGAATTCACACACACATACACACACACACACACACACACTGACACACACACACACACACACACAGTAGCGAGACAGAGGAAGAGCTTTGCAATAGCAACAATGTCTTTCAACTTAATTGATTTGATACAAAACAATCCATATGCATACCCCTTTAAAGAAAAAACTTATACAACTATACTTAATTGCTAAGAAAATGAATTCTTATACGTTATGCAGAAAAATCAAAACGGTGCTGCATAATTTTGAACAGTGTTTGCAATTACTTTTCCTTTGCTCCAATCATAGACCTGCTTAATAAGGAAGAATAACTTCCAAGTCATACTATTATAATCTTCTACATACTACTTGATTTTATTACTTCCAACATAAATGGTGTTTTACTTTTTTATTTGAAATCATTAATGCTGTTTGATGTTTTTGTAATGTGTTTTGCTCACTTGCAAGTCGAGGTAGTCAACTAGGCATGTTTTACTATGTTTTCTTCTCTTGTAATGTGTTTTATACTGTGTTTTTTTGTTTGAAATCATAAATAATTTTATTTAATGGTTGATCATTTTAGTGGAGTCGGATCCATTTGGCTCCTCTAAAGTGATCGAGAAAATCAATAGTTGTTGTGATGATTTGTTATCTGTAATATTCATTTTAATAAATCAATGGTTGATACTGCTCGTTTTATTCTCTTAACTGATGAACACTTTATAGGAGTCTGATAAGTAGGTTTTAAAATGTGTTAAGTTGTGGAGTTTGACAAGGTTTTTTGGGGGGTAATGTTGTTCTCTCCATTATGCAGGCAATTGGCGGAATCAGGGGCACATGTTGTTATGGCTGTGAGGAACACAAAGCGGGCTAATGAGTTGATCCAGAAGTGGCAGATTGAGTCTGAAGGATTGGGATTGGGTATGGCACTCAATGTTGAGGTATCTAGCATGAACCAACTATCTCAATAACTTAGGAAGTTGGGTATAAACAAATTGATGATTTTATATTATATTTTTAACTCACCTTCTTACTCAGATCCCTCTAGACTTGAAGTGTGGAAAATACACACCTATCTTGTGCTGAAACTTAAATTTTTTTAGAAAAATGTGGCGGCAAGGATAGGCTTTAATACCATGTCATGAACTAAGCATCAGAAAATCCTACTCTATTGCGTGAAAATACTTGAGTGATTTTCATTATATCCATAACTTAACTTGTATATCCATTACTCATTACTGTGTAAGGAACATCAAACTGTCATTTTGAATTTTTGAGAGCCTATTTTGTTAAGTTGTATGCAATCTGAATCTAAGGCAACTTTTTGTGTTGGTTCGTGTGTTTGAATTAGCTTAGCTTTGTTTCTCGCAAAGTGATTTTTGCATGATGCTCAAGAGATAGTTTTTGGTTGACTAGCTTTTGATATCAATATGAGTTTTAGACTTTTAGTTCATACGCATGATTCGGAATTACTTGTGTTCACGGACTTTTCATTTTGGCTTGTCAAGGTGATGGAGGTAGATCTTCTCTCATTGGATTCTGTTGCAAGGTTTGCTGAAGCTTGGAATGCACGTGCAACACCTTTGCACGTTCTCATTAATAACGCTGGCATTTTTTTCCATTGGAGGTCGGTATTTCATACGTTGTTGATGAATTTTGGCCTATCTTTTGTCTATCATTTTGAATTCTGAATCAGTAACGGTACCAAAGTACTGGTTCTCTATACTTCCGTTGAAAAAAATTAAATTGTTTTCATCTTTTTCTGTAACTAGATTATCAGGATTATAATAGTGATGGATTTCTGTAACTAGATTATCAGGATTATAATAGTGATAGATATTTCCAGATTGGTTCTCACTGAATTTGAATACAATTGTAACTTACCCTCTCAGTTGTTTTTGCTCTTATTCAGAACCACAAAAGTTTTCAAAAGATGGTTATGGAGATCCCTTATTAGGGGATCTCCTAGTCGAATTGTGAATGTGAATTCCATTGTAAGTCTCTTGCAATTTAAATACTAAGATTTACAATTGTACATAGGATATTACTAGACACATCAAAGTTTTCTTTCATCTAATATTTCTTTTAATTTTCTTTTTCCCCTTTTTCCTGTAGATGCATCATGTTGGCTTTGTTGATACTGAAGACATGAATATCACATCTGGAAAAAGAAAATTTTCTAGTTTGGTGGGATACTCAAGTAGCAAGTTAGCTCAGGTACATTTCCTCATTGAAGGTTTTGATGATGGCCTGAAAGCTTCTTCACTAATAACTATTTTTATCCAGTGAAGTTATGTATATAGTTATTTATTTTCTTTTGTTTAAAATCTTATGTACTTAATTAGTTGTACACTGTTCAACTGACGGGGTTTATGCTAAAAAAAGGAATAATTCTGTTTAACTGTATGTATCGTTCCGACCATTTTAATTATTAGCAATGAAGCATTGACACAAACACTGACATTAGACAGAATATTATTCTCTTTTGTTTACAAAGTATAGTGTACAAAAACTCTAGGATAACCGAGTACAAAACAATTATGCATTTTAACAAGAAATTGTATCACATTGATATGCATGATACAAAAGCAGCAGCAGCAATGGGACTGGACAATCCTGCGCTCAGAATTGGTGACTTCCTTTTATTCATAAAATAATTGAGTATATAAGGTTTCCACTTTGGTTTATG
>Ga0209282_1000482_pt1 | contig 19416 bp, 7 predicted proteins | sample Mtrugardesep15_FD_187529 | JGI IMG/M metagenome (GOLD analysis project Ga0209282, IMG submission 187529) | Root nodule microbial communities of legume samples collected from California, USA - M. trunc garden sep15 (SPAdes) (version 2) | ecosystem: Host-associated > Plants > Roots > Nodule...
AAAATTACAACAATGAGCTAAAAAAATTTATGACGTATTATACAAGGGGCCCTTTTCTCATATTTTGCCTAAGGCCTGTAAAACTCTAGGAACGGCCCTGCTTCCTGCCTGCTCTCAGCCTCTTTGGTCTCTCAGACATATCAACGCAATAGTTTTAAAAGCAAAAAATCAATGATTTTCATAAGAACATTGTGTCATTTCTAACTAATCAACAACAACAATTCACATTGTACCCAAACTACCACATTATATCATTTCAATCTCTAAACTATCACATTGCACTCAAAATCACTAATCAACATTAACAATTCAATTCCTAACTAATTTCATCATTAACATTGCAAAAATAAATAAATCATTGAGACATTTTATCAAACACCTAAAGTTCACCATAAAATCTAACAATTTCTAACTCTAACCTACCATATTTGAGTCAAACTTACTCTAATCAACATCTAAACAACATTTTATAACTTAATTTATCATTAACAATAGAAAAATTCTAACATGCAAATTATACCCTAAAAACCTAAAATTATGAAATTTCATAAAAAAAATCTAACTTTTAAACAAATATAAAACCAGTGTCAAATGTTCATAATCACTTACTTGATGTTAGGGTAGAATTTGATGTTGCTTTGATCATAGTTGATGAAAATCGCACTTGAGAGAAAGCAAAATCGCAATTGAGAGTTTTGAAAATAGAATGGCAAAATGGTTGATGTTCTATTTCTATACCAGAACATAACTATACCAGGACATAACGTGACTTAGATCACGTTGATATATATCAAACATGAGTTAAGTCACGTATGAATATTTTGATCAATTTTTACGAGAATGAGCAATTCTCTGTGAGAATAGCAATTTTCTCACGTTTATTATTAAAAAAAATCAACTTCAAATGAAACTTAAAAAATAGATATATTCTTTTTGATAAAGATGGCTTAAAACAACTTATTTTTCCTATTAAATGTCATACAAGATAGTTTTATAATAAAAAATTGCTTTTATATAGTTGGTATAATTTTGAAATAAAGTAATTACTTTTATATAGTTGTATTAGTGTATTTTCCTGCGTTGCCCAATTATCTATATTATACATTTATCCAATATATAAAGAGAATACTTGTGTTTGGACTAATATTTTCAATTATTTAAAGAGAATACATGTTAAGTACCACACGAAAAGCATTTAAGACAATGCGCCTAAGTTTTATCCTTATTTTAATTCTAGCAAAAAACATAGATGTATTTTTTAGGTGTTTTTAGTATGATTCATAAATAAACTACTCATTAAAATGGTTTTTTTTAGCAAAGAATCACATGAAAAACGCATAAAAAGAATTCACATAAGTTTTGTCATGATTTCATATTATTTATTCCTTTCTCGGTTTTCTCCTTCATTAAATTTCATTTTAAATTATATTTCATTTAGCATAGATTTTGTCAAATTTAATATATAATTCATTTATTTTTTAAATATTAAATTGATTGAGAAAATTTTAGATGATTATTTGATTAAATTATTTATTATAATCAATTTTATAGATTTATAACAAAATAATTTTGTTTGCCTACATATGCTCATTATTTTTATTCTAAACACGCACTCTTGGTAATTTTAAATTTAAATGTTTAGACTATTTAAGCATTTCTATTTATTTTTTTAATTAAGTTCTAATTATATATATATATATATATTAAAAAAAATTAGATTTTCTTTCACTTTGACGGTGAACGTAGCAGAAAAGAAGTGAAAATTTTTGGGTCATGAAAAAAGTGAAGAATTTGTTTCTCTGAAAATAATTTTGTGTTGTGGTGTTTCTGCCAAACGAGAGAACTTTTTAGATTCAAATTTTTTTGTCAAAAAATGGAAATGCCCCTAGAGTTCCAACTTATTTGCAATTATACCATTGGAGAAAACTACCAGTTCTCCATTTTTATTTTTTATATTTTTCCTTCTTTTTTCTCTATTTTAAAAACTCAAAACTAAAAATAGAAAAGTATAACTCATTTTATCTCTTTCACTTTTTTAATCCCCAAAGCTAAGAAACCCAAAACACTTGTCAAAACCTATATTTCAAAAATAAAGTAATCAAACAAGTTTTTAAAATTTTAATTTCTAAAAACTAAAAAAGTGTTTTTAATAAGTGTTTCAAGCAGGCCTTAAGTGTCTCAATTCGTTTTTTAGTTTGTATTACTTTTGAACTTCTGAGTAATAATGTTACTGAAGTGGAGAATCTGTATGTTTCTCTATAAATTTTTGTAGCAATGAACTTTTATTTGATTTTAGTTTGTATTCCACTTTTTGAAGTGAAACTATGACTTTGTAGTATATGACAATTCTTTATAATATATTGGTTAAATGATTTAGTAATTAGGCAAATTAAATAAATTATTTGAAATTTATTCAGAATATGAAATTTAATAATACTCACCTATTCAATTATTATGGTAAAGATAGTCGATGGAAGATGAGCTAAGATAGCAATTTAACAACTCTTTGGTTCAACGTACCCACAAAGAAGGCAAAAGACGGGTACATGGGATGGAGGCAGTGATGAAGACTCCACATCCATATTCTCCAGTGGGGTGGAGGCGGTGGTGAAACTCCACAGCCATATTTCGGGAGCATAAGCATTTACTACACACGGGCGGCGGCGTTGCTGACGTTGAATCATGAACTATAATAGTAGAAAAATTCGATCCAGAAAGGGACCACTCACTTGCGACGAAAAGCTTCGAAGTGAAGAGAGTTGTGACGGAAAGGTTTGCTGCCGTGAAAAGAGTTGTGACGGGAAGGTTCCTGAAAAGAGTTGCGACATAAATGTTCACCGTGAAAGATCGTTCCCAAAGACTGACAATGTTCGGACAAATTAATTGAATACGAGGACCTTAGTGGCATATCAATCTTTCTAGCGTTTGAATTTTGAAGTGATGGTTTTTGGGACAACGAAAATGGTGGAGAAATCAGTGATTGTCGATGAATTTTCTGTAAATCTTTTTTAGGTTTTGGAGACTGCGGAGGCGGTGAAGAAACTTGTGGATGTTGATGAATTTTCGATGAATCTTTATTTGACTTTTGAATTTTTTGGAGTCAGAGGAAGTGGTGGAGAAGCAATGGAAGAAACCATTGGATGTTGAATTTTCGAGGATAGTGGTATGCTTGATTGTGAAGGTGATGACTTGAAAGAAGCATCGGTTATTTCAGAAAATATGATGGTGAAAAGGAAAACTGTAACAAACGTGAGAGGGAAAGAGTGGATATTTGAAAGTGAATAATTTATATAAATGAGCGCGTGGGAATTAAATGGTTAGAGTAACGTTTAAACATTTTGGAATATTATCTTTTTATTTGTACTTTAAAACTTTTACTTAATTGAATTTTAAATGTTATCGTTTTCATTTCTATTTTGAAACTTTACTTAATTGAATTCATCTTTGGTGAGATTTGGGTTCGGTTTTTTAATGGTGGTTGTTTAATCTGCGTACTCTCTCGGTCCATAATTATCATACCATTTGAAAACCCTCGGTCCATAATCATCAACGATTTAGACTATTGATCTGCATCAATTACATGTTTGACGAGAGAAGTTGATCAAAGCACACTACCCACCCTTTTTTGTTAGTCTTTTACGCATCGTTATTCCTGTAAGTATATTTAACATAAGCATCGTCAACTTAATAAAAACATGAGAAGTAGGTGTAAGTGTCTCAAAACTCAAGTCATGTTTGTTTTCATTTGTTTTGTCAAAGCGACACTATTATAGTCATCGTCTTAACCACGAGGATGAAGTGGACCATAAACTTCTACGTGTGAAAGATGATATCATACACCGTTGGTATTTTTTTTGTAATTTTTATGTATCTAATATTGATTCATGATAGACCACATGTATCCAGAAAACCACAAATTGAAATTTGCACTTTTTTAAAAAAAAAAACTAAATTAATACTGAAGAGAATCGAACCTGAGACCTTGAGGAGGAGAACACTCGCAGCTTCCAAACCAATACCATCACTCAATCCAAGTGGGTTTGAAATTTCCACTTTTAAATACCAACATCAATTATCATTTAGATTTACAACTATGTTTAGATATATCAAGCATATATCAAACTGGACCATAGTACACCTTACCTCCCTTATGGCAATTAAAGAAAACATTACATTTTTTCCACTAAAACTCACTATGATCAACATTAAGAATTCAATTCCTAACTAATTATATCATTAATATTGCAAAAAAAAAGAAATTAATTGAGGCATTTTATCAAACACCTAAAGTTCAACATAAAATCTAACAATTTCTAACTCTAATCTACCACATTTGAGTCAAACTTATTTTAATTAACATCTAAAAAATAATTTCTAACTTAATTCATCATTAACAATAAAAAATTCTAACATGCAAATTCTACCCTAAAAACCTAAATTTATGAAATTTGATCAAAAAAATCAAACTTTTAAACAAAACAATAAAACAATGCCAAATGTTCATAATCACTTACTTGATATTGGGGTAGAATTTGATGTTGTTTTGATCAAAGTTGATGAAAATCGCACTTGGGAGTTCTCAAAATCGCACTTGATGTTTTTGAAAAGGTATGACCTAATGATTGTTGTTCACGTTGGTATATACCAAGTGTGACTTAAGTCACACAGATTATACTTCAACATGAGTTAAGTCACATATGAGTATTTTTGAAAGTTTATATGAAATGAGCAATTCTCCTTGTGAGAAGAGCAATTTTCTTGAATAATTTGAATGAGATGCATGTTATTGTGAAACTAAATCGTAGAATGGAGTACAAAGGAACTTTACTATGATCGTGTATAGTATTTTATGACTAGATTATACAGCTACAAAACTCATTTATTTAAAATTTTGTGTTCTTGATCATTAATATGTAACAACCTTTATTTAAAATTTTGTGTTCTTGATCATTAATATGTAACAACACTTTGAAATGTTAACTTTGTGCGAAGAGTTTAATTTTATAATCTCATAGTAGTGACTTTGAATTCCATCTAAGAAAATTGTAAAATATTTATCAGTGTCGCTTTGATAAATAAAATACATCTGTCCACATTTTATAAAATTAATATATAATAACAATAATCAAGAGTTAGATTGGTAAAATTTGTTTTATAATGAGTTATTAAGTTGTGTAATTTTTTGGTAGGAAAAAATAGTGGTTTAGGTGGTCTTTTATATTTTATTTTGATCCCTTTAAGTTATGTACGTTCCATATTTTACCATATTAAATTACAAGCATAAGACATTTCGTCTCTTAAGTTAGAAATGTTAAAACACTTTTTTTGACCAAAATGTTAAGACACTTTAGCCATCTCTTTTAGTGTATAATGTTTATTACTTAAAAGATCAAATTGTTACTAATTAAGAGATAAAAATGTCTAACATATGCAACTTAATGAGTCAAAATGAAAAGAAAAGCACATAAGAGAACAACGTGTCTAAACGTTTGTAACATTGAAGACAAAATTTTTTAAAAAAAAAATATTAAGAAATCAAAGGGAAATTAATAAATAATTTAAGGTCAAGGCCTACCCATTATTGACTATAATTGATTAGTCGATATTATAATAAGGTATCACATTACATCAACCATCGATTATACACTTAAAAATCATGGTTGATGATCAAAATTGGAGTTAAAAGTGTATGTTTAACGAAAAGATAACAGATGAGTGACACACGTGATGAGTTTATATGACATAACTAATAACTAATAAGCTAGTTGATATCACAAATGTTGGTTTATTGAAATTGCTTAGTTTTTAAAAAAATATATTTTGAGGAGGTGTTTTGTAAAATTAGTGATTATAAATATGGAATTACATAAAAATATATGTTTAATTTACCATTTTATTTTTTTCAATTAAGATAAGAAAAGTAGTTGAGAGACAAAAAAATGATAGAGTACAAACCATAGTTTTAAAAATCGGACCGGACCGGTTCAACTTGGAATTGGTGGGGTAATCGGTTCGAGTTGTATATTAGATCAGTTATACAGTTGAACCGATGTGAACCGGTAAGAATCGGCCAAACTCGGTAAAAACTGGTGAACCGGTGGTTTGTGAAAACAGGAGACTAGCAGCTAAGCCTATGTAAATCCTTTAACCAACACACCACATGTTGTTTTGTGTTAAAGTTTGCTTCTTTTTAATTATATTTTTCTGTTAGCGGTTGTGTTTTCATCTTAGATAGTTAATTTAACTTTTTTTTTTGTTTTTGTCAAGAACTCTTATTTTAAATTATAACATGTTAATGTTTCTAATTTATAATTTAAATACAATTTTTTTTTAATATTGTTGTTTCTCTCTAAATATATTTATTAAAATTAGAACAAATTTATGATATTTATTGAAATATGGTATGAATTTGTGTACGTATGAAATGTACATATAAATATATAATGGTTACTTTTAATGAGTTTTGACAATTGGTAGATTTTATTAGTTTTTTATTTTTACTTTTATGTGATTGAGTGATCCTGATTAATATAATTCAATTTAGTTTAATACAAGCACACATTTTTTTTATAGAGATCGAGTTATAAATCCAAGCTATCTGATTTAATCTGGTTCTGTCATGCGGTTCAACCAATGACCCAGTAGTTGAACCATTGATTCGGTGACCCGATAACCTTACCGAATCGGCGACCGATCCGATTTTTAAAACTATAGTACAAACAACTTGAATTAACTTATAAAAAACGTTAAGAAATAGTAAAAACAAAATATAAGCTTGTGAGAAAATAAATATTATCAAACGGTTTTTTTTTTCCGGTCATATAAATTCAGAAACAAGTAAGTTGTATTATTATTTTTTAAGTTGTATTTTACAAATAGAATGACTATGTGTGGCGAAACATTTTTAGTGCAAAATTGGTTGTTCAATAGCGGGAGAGATGGCGTATAAAAACTAGTGCAAATATTACTTTGTTCGGTGCTCCTTGGTTAAAGGACATACTATTTTTTACGACCGGTAAAGGTAAAGGATATTATTGAACAATCTACCAAGGTGTGGAAAGTTCCTTTGATTTACAACCTTTTTGACAATAATACGGCTCAATTGATCTTGAACACTCCTTTACAATTATTGATTACTTTACCGATGATAAATTGAAATGGAAGACATAAAATAGTGGTAATTATTCGGCGTGCAGTGCTTACCTAATATGTGTGAGTGATATAGAAGATAATTCTCATTTGCATTTACTGGATCGTTGAAATTTAATATGGAAACTTAAAGTTCTTCTCAAGATAAAAATTTTGTTTGACATATGTGTCGTGGTTGCTTCCCAACTCAAGCACGCCTGAGCAGCCGTGGAGGGTCTTATCCAACAGATTGTGTTATCTGTGGAAGTAATTTTAAAGATAGTATTCATATACTTATGAAATGTCATAATGTGGTGCAAGTTTGGCAAGCTATGAATATACGAACAAAGTTAATAGGGTTCTTCGCCAAAACTACAATACGGATACAATGATATTCACTCTTTTACACCAACTTCCTCCAAACCAAAGTGTACTATTGGCTACGTTTATGTGGAGCTTATGGAAAAGAAAAACCCAAAGCTTTGGCAACAAAAGAACGAAATAATTACCCAGGTGGTTGAACGTGCTACACATCTACTTGAGGATTGGAGAGCTGCTAAAATTATTAGAGGTAGTTGTGTTGAGCATTCCAGCCATGACCAACCGAATTCAAGCCAAGTTGAGCATTCAAGCTCTCAAAAAAATTGTTAGGTGGAAAAAAACCAACATAGGAAAGATACAAACGCAACATAGATACTTTCTTTTCTTCTTCCCTTAACAATGTAGGTCTCGAGATGATGCTCGAGATTTTAGCCTTGCCAAAACTGCTTGGCTTTCTTCTCTTTGTGATGTTGATGTTGAGGAAGCAATTGGATTACACACGACTCTAATATGGGTATCAACCATCAATTCGATAATGTCGATTTCGTTTTAGATTTTAAGAAAGTTGTTGACTCTCTTAAATCAAGTATAAACGATAATAGTAAATTTAGTTATAGACTAAATTGTATTTTTGGTCCCTTAACTATTTAGGTAGTATCGGTTTGGTCTTCTAACTAAAATTTGATTTATTTTGGTCCCTTAACTTCTCTCTGTTACATATTTTGGTCTTTTTCGTTAGTTTTAATTCAAAAACGTTAGGTTTTCTTCATCTTCTTCTCTTCTTTTTCATCTTCATATCATCTTCATCAACATTCAATAACAAGAATCCCCGGAAAATTTCAAAAGAAAATGAAGAAAACCTAACGTTTTTGAATTAAACTAACAGAAAGGACCAAAATATATAATAGAGAAAAGTTAAAGGACCAAAATAAATCAAATTTTAGTTAGGGACCAAACCGATACTAATTAAATAGTTAAGGGAAAAAATAATAATTTAACATTAGTTATATAACAACTGTCTATGAACGATTGTTTTATAACAGTGTTCAAATTAACTCTGGTGTGGATAAAAAGAATCATTGAACTTAATTAAACACATTCAACTCTTCATGAGTAAAACGGTGAAACCATGTAGCTAACCCAATTAGCCACGAGAAGCGTGTTGAATCAAAACAGTAGAAAAGTAGGACCCAGTTTTACCAAGTCAGACAGACACAATAACACAAACGCGCCTTATCATGGGTCCCACACCAACTTCCTCCCTTCCTTTGTCTGAGGTTGAGATGTTGTGTTCTTTTCTCTTCTCGCTTTCATTTCACTCTCTTCTTCTTTCGCGTAAGAAGTAAGAAACACTCTTCAATCTTCATCAACCACAATTATGGTGATTCTTTTCACTACGCAACGAGAATTCTTCATAGCCCAGAAACATCCTACACCAAACAAACTCCATAACACAACACACATGTACTTTTTCTTCTTATTCAAACGAGATACAAAGTAGTTTCGTTTTTATTTGATGGTCTTGTCGTTTATCAGTTACTTCCTCTTTTTGGCGTCACAATATAGTTTTTTTTATTATATATTGGTGTGTCATGTTTTGTTTCTTTCCTATCTTTTATTCTTGCCGTCTACACCCCCATGTTGTTTGCTTTCAATTTTGAATATACCCTCTTTCTTCATTCTTACTGTCTCTTCGACTATGTCGCTCAAGAGGGGTCCCGATGATAACAAGACACCAGATGATAAACGTAGAAAGCCTCCTCCTTTTTGCAGGTCAGTGTGTGTATGAGATATGATCTTTTTGTACTTTATTTATTTATTTATTTATTTTTACTTTTGATCTTGCTGTTTGATTGTGTTTTGAGGAAATGGGAATGGTGAAAAAGATGAATTTTGGTCTAAATCCAAATGGGGTGTTTTTGGTTTTGCAAATGTGAAATTGTGAATTGCATTTTTATTTAATTGGGGCGCGAAATTTGGGTTTGATATGTGTGATTGTGAAGGAGAATTAATGCTAGGCAAGTTCATGTGTACCTGTACTGACGTTGTGGAATGTCCACCAGGGATGAAATGAAATGAGAAATTATTTGTCAAATTGATCCCTTTTTCGCATTTAAGTTGGTGTAGTTTCATGTTCTAAGAAAAAAGGCAATGCCATTGTTTGTGTATTATTCTGGGTACTGATCAACTGTTTTAGTTCTAAATTGTGGTTTGCAACTGAAATTGTTGGCACAAAATAAATACTTTAGATGTCTCTGGAGTGACATCGTAACCACAATTGTGCATGCATTTGTCTGCATTTTGCTGCAATATTAAGGTTTGCAGCTTTATCGCCACTGCAATTTAGAATCATTTTGTATGCACAGTTTATTTGATTATTAACAGGACTAATTTGTTATGTTTTTGACATTTTGTTTTAGTGTGGTGCGCGAAGTGATGAAGTTACAATCAGTTAGGAATTTGATGGAGCCAATTCTAGAGCCCTTGGTTCGCCGAGTGGTATGAACTCTATTATATTATGGTTCATTGCATTTATTTATACATGTCATGTTCATATCTATTTATTTGTGTATGACTTTATTCTGTTTTATAAGATGTTATATTATTTGCTTTTAGGATTTTTATAATGGTTAAGTGCATTTTAGAATAAGTGAATTCATTTACTTAGAGTATTTAAGTGTTGTTTGTGAGTTACCACCAAGCTTTGTGGGCTGTAAATAACTTGTGTAGTTGTATTGTATCCACTTTATGGTGGCTATTCTTTTGGCCTGATACCATATGTTGATTATGTTTTTGGAGGAGCTGGTTTGGATTTTGGTTCCACTTTTACTGGCATATAATTGATGCTATGTGACTTCTTTGCAGGTTAGAGAGGAAGTTGAATTGGCTCTAAAGAAGCATTTGAGCAGCATGAAACAGTAAGAAATAATCTTCTAATGATAATTTAAATTCACATGCCTCATTTTTTGAGTTGCATATGAAGCAAAGGGAATGGATTAGGGAAAGAAAAAGCTTTAGCTTAATGGTTTGAAGTTGTTTACTTGAACCGTTTCTCATGCATCTTTTTTGCTTTGTTTTCAGGACCTGTGGAAAGGAGATGAATACTTCAGAATCAAGAACTTTGCAGCTGCAGTTTGAAAACAGCATATCTCTCCCTGTCTTTACAGGAGCTCGAATTGAAGGAGAAGATGGCTCAAACTTAAGGATACGTTTAGTTGACGCCTTATCAGGGAAGGTTGTTTGTACAGGACCTGAATCTTCAGCTAAGGTGGAAATTGTAGTTCTTGAGGGTGATTTTGAAGAAGAAAGTGACATTTGGATGCCTGAAGATTTCAAGAACAATATTGTGAGAGAGAGGGATGGAAAAAAGCCCCTCCTTACAGGAGATGTGATTTTATATCTAAAAGACGGGCTTTGTATGGTAGGTGAAATTTCATATACCGATAATTCAAGTTGGACAAGGAGTCGTAGGTTCAGGCTTGGGGCAAGAGTTGTGGACAGTTTTGACGGTATTAGAATAAGAGAAGCAAAGACAGATTCATTTATTGTTAGGGATCACAGAGGAGAATGTGAGTATTTGTGTAAAAACTTGTGCTGATATTTTTTCTGCTTAGATGGAATAAGATCTAATATTTCAGATGCTATCACAACTGACTTTTAGACTAATTTTGACTTTAGATGTTAGACGATGATTTTGCTTTAAGAGAGTAAGGCCCTGTTAGAATAGGTCAATCCACACAGACCCTAATAAACGAGGAACAGTAGAACACAAATGTGATTCACATGAAAACAGTTGGATTTGCTTGACTTACATCTTTTAATGTGAAAAATGTGATTCTATGATCCTTTATCATATTGATTTTCTTCTTGGCGTAAATGAATTATTTATCTCATTTTGTATTATCTTGTTATTGGTAAAAGTTAGAAGGCTAAAAATCTGGTTTCCTTAGTTACAGCAATTATCTTATAAAAGAACATATTTGAGCTAAAGTCACTTGTCGAACAATAAAAGGAAACTCGGTTTAACATTTGATTTTTCGCTGCAGTGTACAAGAAACACCACCCTCCAAGTCTGTTGGATGAAGTTTGGAGACTGGAAAAGATAGGCAAAGATGGAGCTTTCCACAGGCGTTTGAGTCGTGAAAAGATACGTACTGTTAAAGATTTTCTCACACTACTAAATCTCGATCCAGCGAAGCTGCGAACTGTAAGAACTAATTCATTATTATTTAATTATCTGTTTAGGTATATATTTGTTGCCACTAGTTGGTAAACATGTCAATTTTTTAGTGTCTTAACTTGTTTTTGATAGATTTTTGTCTTTTAAAAGTTTTTTTTTATAAATATTTTCATGGGACAGTTTAGAAACTTTAGATAAATGCTACTAGTTGGTTTCTCTCTATGGTAAATGACAAAGTTCTTTGGTTGGGAATGTGTAGATACTGGGCACTGGGATGTCTGCAAAGATGTGGGAAGTAACCGTAGAGCATGCTCGGACTTGTGTTCTTGATACAACGCGACACGTGTCGTTCGCTTCTCATTCTCAACAACCTCACGTGGTCTTCAATGCCGTGGGAGAAGTGACAGGACTGCTCGCTGAAAGCGAGTATGTCGCTGTAGATAAGCTGTCTGAAACCGAAAAGGCATTTATCTCTGATCACCCGCTAATTTTCTTACTTTTCTCATTTTCATTCACAGTTCTTAATACTTACAAAATTTGATTTTCAACGATCAGGCTGATGCTCAAATCTCAGTTATTTCTGCACTCAACCAAGGCGATTTTGCCTCTTTTGAAGATGAGGCCTCCCTAATGGATGGTTATTCACATTTAACTAATGTTCATTACTCCTCAAGCTCTCCGAGAACTGAGGGATCGTGCGCCAACAAGCTTTTGACTATTCAAAAGGCCGGAGGATTCAATTATACACAAGAAAGCGCGTCTTCCACCGATATCATGCCATCCATTTACTCAGTTGGTGGAACTAGTAGCTTGGACGATTATGGCTTGCCTAATTTCGAAAGCCTCGGCCTTAGATACGATCAACATCTTGGTTTTCCAGTCCAAGTCTCCAACTCTTTGATATGTGACATGGATTCAATAGTCCATGCTTTTGGCGACGAAGATCATCTGCAATTTTTCGATGCGGATATTCAATCTCAGTGCCATATTGGAGCAGATTTACAGAGTGCTGTTGATAGCTTCATGCCGGCACCTTCTACATCTATGACTAAGGGAAAAGCTCAGAGGAGATGGAGAAAGGTAGTCAACGTTCTGAAATGGTTCATGGTGAGGAAACAACGGAACCAATTATATAGGTAAGGTTTTGTACATTGCGTTTGTGAATGCAGCCGACAAAATAATATTGTGCTGTTTGATAGAAGAAAAGTTATGGTTTTCTCTTTATATATGTAAATACACCCTCCATGCATTGGTTTTTGTAGCTTGCCAGAAGTTAAAGAGCTGTTTTGCTCTTCTCTTTTTATGTCTAAAATTGAGTTTGTAAATACTTGATCTTTATTTACAGTCAGGAGAGGATTACTGATTGTTGGCAGATGCTTAGTGAGGTAGTATAGTAAGTAGTGAATAATTCCAAGATTCGGAGACTTTTATTCTGGATCATATTTTTGTAAGCATATTTTGTGAAATAAAATTAGTTTTCCATGTTGGTCCTCCATCATTAATAAGCCTATTGAATACATCATAGTGGTCTTGCCAAGCTTAAGAGAGCACTATCTATCATATGTGCTATTGGAATCAAGAGGTCAAAGCCGGAGAACATAGTAGTAGTCTTTGCTACTCTTACCTCAAGAAGAAATTTGCAACCGACTAAGTTGAATTTTCTTTGGAGAAATATTTTTTAATTTTTTCCATGAGGTCACGAATGTCACCAACCATGCCTGTATTAATTTTTTATTTGCTAATTAATATTTTTAAATGGATCTTCAGATGGAGAAACATTCATTGAAAACAAATACATAAAAATTAAGTACTTGGCAAATCCTTCCGTTGTAAAATGGCAAAATTTTGATGTTAATTTTATAACGTCACTCGTCAAATCAAAAGGTAATACTGAAAAGAAAGAAAAAAAATTCAACTTGCATTGGGCAGGAGCCGCGCGAACGCAGGCTCCCTCAGCAACAAATTATGATGTAGGCTGTTCTACTTGAGAACACCTTAGACTGGCACCCCTCCAAAGTGCAATGGAGGTCACCAACCTAGGCCATGAGCCTTATTGATCACTCATAGACCCCATCCAGGTAAGTATGTTAAAACGTTGCTACTTCCTCTTTATTTATAACCTCCTCCACAGACCCACATCTTCACTTTCAGCGATGTGGGACTAAACTTAGGCAAATAACAAGTCATCTACTTTTATCTCTTCCTCTATTGCTATACATGGTACAACAAGTACAACCCTTTAACCACTTATTTCATCTTCTAATAAGGATACTATGGTAAATAACAATTCATCATAAGGTAGATATCAATCATTGCTATGGAAACTATAAAGTTCTATCAATGTCAAACTATGTGAAGAGTCTAGAAAGTGGACAATATGTTAGACTACTTTTGTTGATTTAATCCAATTTTTCAACTCTCTTACACATTTTCACATGTGTGCTATGGATACATTTTATCATAACTGTTTGTTATCTCCATGTGCATAACATGTGATTATAGCTGGTGTTTGTTTGTTTGTTTTGGGATACAGAAAGGAATCTTTGGCCCCATATTGTTGAAACACAATAACTTAGTTTTTCAATAGCAATAGTTAGATTGTTGAAACAGTCCATCTACATGCATCTAAATGTATGGTGAGCATCTAAATGTATGGTGAGGGGATGTCAGATGTGAGTACATGTTTCTAATGTAGATGATAATTTGGTGATGTATTGAGGGTATGTGCGTAGAATGTTCTAAAATATAATGTATATGATGATTTGGATAATGTATTTTGCAAACTTAAGAAAACGATGACAGACTTTCCATGTATTTTTCTTGACCAGGATATGATATAGGAGATTACAATAATTGCTGCATGTTTTACAACATCAAATGTTGATGTTTTCTGCTCTGATTTTTTTGTTCCCTTCAGCTCCTCTGCTGTGCTGCTGTGTGAGATTTTTCTGTAAAGCATACTTAAAATTATTTATATAAATAATTATGTTTGATATACTCATCTTCATTTGTCATAAAACTAGTATCAAAGAAGTCATTGCCGAACCGCCCCTTTCATATATCATTTGGTGATTGTTTCTTCATTTTTTGTCGGTTTGCTTTTCAAATCAAAAACCCCAAATTGATTTTATAAAACCCTAACCATCTACATATTTTTACAAGAATTTTGGTGTGAAGCTATACAAGGACGGTTATCCTAATCGACAAACACCCTACCTTAAACTTATGCGTGTTCAAATTATGCTATTGTGATTTTTATTTCCAAATAATATTGCTCTCAACAATTTGAACTCAACTATGTTATCGTTATTCTTTGCACAATTTATCAAAGAATTGGTGTTTGTTTGTAATTTTGGATTTGATAGTAGACTATAAAAAAGTTGTTGTCATGTGACTGTAAGGTCACGAGTTCAAGTCCTGGAAACGGTCTCTTATGTAAAAATAAGGTAAGGTTGCGTACAATACACTAAATGGTAGGACTCCTTCCCAAACCCTGCGTATGCGGGAGCAATGGGTTGCCCTTTTTTAGTAGACTATAAGAAAGTGTTTTCATTCTAGTGATGATCTAACAAAATGAATTGCAGAAAAAATCAAATAAGTTAATAAAATATTTTTTGAGGGAAAGTTAATATTGTTAATTTCAATTTTATAATTATAATGAATTTGAAAGTGTTTAAAGTTGAATAAAAATATGTGACGTGGATTCTACAGATAACCATGCGTACTACCATGTTAATAAAATACTTGCCATGTCATTAATTTTGAGAGGTGAGTTCAATTTTAGAAATGAGGCCAAAATTCTTTATTTGGCAAAATAGGTAGATTAAAACTAACCTTTACTTTATTATCATCTCAATTCCCAACACAAAAACTATTTGCTTTTAACTTTTATCATGTATTTGATTGATGTCAAATGATAGTTCGCATTTGAAAATATTTTTTTAAAAAAAGAAAAGTGATTAAAAATTTAAATTGTAACCTAATTAGTAATAAGGAAAAACAGGGATTAGACGAACTAAAATTCAATGATTAAAAATTTAAATTGTAACCTAATTAGTAATAAGGAAAAATAGAAATTAGACAGACTAAAATTCTTTCGTATGGTTGACATGATTTTATCAAATCTATAAAAAAAATTCTTTAAAGTTTGTTATATGGATGTCCCTAATATGGTCCTTTTTTATTAAGGTCCAAATGTGGACCTCCTAATATTACCGGTTATAGCAGGTTCCCCACCCATTGTTTTTCAAAACAAAAAAGTTGTCCATAAAAAAAGATGTACCCATTTGTTTTGTGTTCGTGAAGATTGCAAATTTGTAAGAGTTGGAATCAGGGAGCATGGACAGAATGAATGTGAAGGAGAAGGAAAGCTCTTAAATTTCAATATGGCTCTTTAATTTAAATCAACAATTTCATCATCTTTGAAAATTTGAGCAGAACTTTGGAGTGGTGGAAGTTTACATCTTGACACCATCACATAAGTTACAACCTCTCTCATCACATAGAACTACTCATATAAACTCTAATCATCCTATGTGTCACAAATGTACTGTCAGACCTATATCCCAAATCCACATCATCTTCAATTGCAACCCTAATAAAAAGGAGGACCCAAATCTATGTTTATTGTCGGATCTTATGAAGCTTTTTGTTCTTGTGTAATGAAGAGTTCAAGAATGCAAAATGAAGAGTTATTGTTCATGGAAGTCAAAATCGTATGATTTTTTTTACAGACGAAGCAAGAAGATAAAATAAGAACAAAATATTACTCTAGAATTGCACATCCATAAACATCAAATCTCACTCTCATTTTGGACTTTATGTGACTTAGTAGAACAAAGACACAAAGATTAAAGACAATATATAACCCCATAATCTTTATTAGCTCACTCTAGTAGAATCTTGGTTGTGTTTTTCAAGAAAATGAAGGGTTTAATCACGAGAGGTGGAAAAAGGGATGAGAGGGAAGAATAACTTTACAACAGTACATCAACCTGCTATAACCAGTCTTATCAAGAGGATCACATATGGACCTTAAAAAAAAAGACCATATTAAGAGTGCCCTTGTTATATTAAAAAAAAGCTGTATAGCAAAAGCACTCAAAGAATTGTATGTAATTTTTTTTACTAAAAATATATAAATTTTGACCCTAAAAATATATTTTGCTAAAATATTAAATAAATTCAATTTTTTAAATAAACTATGCAAAAAATATTAACTTGTTCACCTTTATAAAAAATAAATAAATAAAAAAACAATCCTTTTTTTTTTATTTCGTAAAAGAGATTCAAAGCAAAGGATTCTTTTTTCAACTATTATAGTTATCTATAAATTCAATCCAATCTATATTATTGATTGTAGATAGATTGTTATAAATCAAACAATCTATAATATAAATCAAAAATCGATTAGAGACAACTATCAAGTAGAAGAAAAAAGAAACCAAGCTTTAATACTTGAAACTAGTGGATTATGGTCGTTACCGGTAGTTCCTCTTTAATTTAAAACACATTCAACACACCCACATCTATACTTTCAACGATGTGGGGCTCAACTTGCATCAAGTATCAACAAATAAGGTGTTACTTATTTTTGTAGCTTCCTCCTTGTATTCCTCGAACCTCTTTCTATAGCCATTTCATCTTTCAATCAAGGATCATGTGGTATATTAGAATTCATCTTAAACTGGATATCAATCATAACTATGCAAACAATAGAGTTCTGTCAATGCCAAACTATGTGAAGAAACTAGAAAGGATACAACACAAATTTAAGAAAGCAGCATATGTGTAAGACTGCTTTTGTTATCTAATCTAAACCAATTTTTCTTCTCTTTTACTCCCTCCCTTCTATTTTAAGTGAGTATTTTGCTCATTTAACACATATCAAGAAAAAAATGTACAAGTGAAAGAGAGAGGGAAATAGTCTTGAGTGTTTTGTCAAGTATTAGTGCATTCATTCTTATTATAAATGTAAAGTAGAATATATTGAATTGATAGTGATGAAAGTAGTATTAGGTATTGAAAAGTGAAATTAGTCAAATTTTTTTGAGACAATATCTTTTTTTTGCAAATGACTCACTCTTTGACATTTTCCTTATTTCTTTAAGAAAATTAAATCTTTTTATTTTAGGGGTTATTTTTTTTTTTTGGGTACAGATTTTAGGGGTTGCAATGTTAAAATAAATTGAACATATATCAAATATAATAGAATAAATTAAACATTTATTGGAAATATTGAAATGCATTTCATAGGGAATAGAAATTATGATATTGATTTCTAGAATTAAAGTTTTTAACTCTAGAAACAAACATCATTCGAAGAATCTTTGACATACTCAGGTTCAAATGTGAGTATGATGCATCGTTGCTACTTCCTCTTTATTTATAACAACATCTCAACACACTCGCATCTATTCTTTCACCGACGTGGGACTCAACTTAGTTCAACAAATAACGTGTCACTTATTTTCATCCCTTCCTCCGTCCGTGTATTCCCCAAACCTCTTTCTACAGCCATTTCATCTTTCTATCCCTATGTGATTATAATTGGTACTGTTAAAGTTTTGGCCCCATATATATTGAAAATCATGGTTTTTCCTAGCATGAAACAGTCCCCATCTACATGCATCTAAAATGGGGACTGTCCACATCGAGGCTAGAACACACTACACTCTTATCCAAAACCTTAAGGCAATGGATTTATGGATCCTCTTACTTATATGTTCAACCTTTACTCTTTTATCTGATGTGGGACATATAACTCGCACTTGCACACAACAACAGGGATATGAGTACAATTTTCTAATGTAAATTATGGTTTTTGGATTATGTATTTTGAAAACTTAAGAAAATGATTATATACTTTCTATGTATTTCTTGGAGTTGCAAGGAAGAAAAGAAAGCTAAGGAGTAAGGACACGGTTTAGAGAGATGAAAATAGAAGACTACAGTAAATGCTGAATGTTTTATAACATCAAACATTGATGTTTTCTGCTTTGATCTAACTTGTCACTGGAAAATTGGGGTTTGACTTTTTGTTCTTTTAGCTCCTGCTGTATGAGATTTTTCTGTTTTATTCTATACAATTTCTGTCTTAACTCTTATGTATTTGTTTATTTGCAATAGCCAGTTTGATTTCTCATATTTGGTCATGATTATTTTCTAATACTATCATGACTGTATAGACACACGCAAGTTAGAAGAGCCATGACTGTATAGACACACCTCCAAATTTCTCCTTTTCACAACCCAACCAACACTTGGTTATCTCTCCCATATCACTCAAAAGATTATCAATAAACTTGTTTGTCACAAATGTAGTTATTAGAGATTATAGGTCTAGTAGTCTAGATAGTTAGTGAGATTATAAGCCATCTTAGTGTCTGTTTGGCAACGAGTTTTTAAGGTGCAAAAGCGCGTTTACTTTTTGAAACGTGTTTTTTTTTCAGAATTTTCAGTTTGTTTGGGTGAATGAAAAGCGCATTCAGTGAACTCGGTTTTGAGACCAAAACGCCGGTTGTGTTGAAGTTGGTTTTCCTAACTTCTGCGTCTCACATAATCGATTCTGCATCAAATAAACTTTATTTTCCAGCTTTGCCCCTTTGTATGTCCATGTTTCATGTTTCAAGATGCAGCCGTAATTGATTTTTAGGTTAGGGATGAAGCATTAATTAAGCTCTTGTATATTTTCTCACATGACCCGGCCCGTTAATTTAAGTGACCAATATGATTTTTTTTTTTCTAATCAAAGAATAACGTTTTACATTAAACCGTGATTTTTTTTT
>Ga0209282_1000483_pt1 | contig 19392 bp, 18 predicted proteins | sample Mtrugardesep15_FD_187529 | JGI IMG/M metagenome (GOLD analysis project Ga0209282, IMG submission 187529) | Root nodule microbial communities of legume samples collected from California, USA - M. trunc garden sep15 (SPAdes) (version 2) | ecosystem: Host-associated > Plants > Roots > Nodule...
GGCTGGTACTGACCGGCACCGAGGTCAAGTCGCTGCGCGAAGGCAAGGCGAATATCGCCGAATCCTATGCCTCTGACGAGGGCGATGAAATCTGGCTGATCAATTCCCACCTGCCGGAATATCTGCAGGCCAACCGCTTCAACCACGAGCCGCGCCGCCGCCGCAAACTGCTTCTGAACAAGCGCGAGATCAACCGCCTGCGCGCCGGCATCAACCGCGACGGCATGACGCTGGTGCCGCTGAAGGTCTACTTCAACGAGAAGGGTCGTGCGAAGCTGGAACTGGCGCTCGCCAAGGGCAAAAAGCTGCATGACAAGCGCGAGACCGAGAAGGAACGCGACTGGAACCGACAGAAGTCGCGGCTGTTGAAGGGTAATTCGCAGTAGTTTCTGCCGGGTAGGGGTACTGCGGTTTTTCCCTGCATAGTCCCTTCGGCCCAAGGAGTTGGGCTTGAACTGGACATCAAAAAATGCAGCGTTTTTTGATTTGGACTGCCAGCGCGCCACTCACGCATACGTCATCCTCGGGCTTGTCCCGAGGATCTGCAACGCCTTGATTTTGTTGACCTGGTTAGATCCTCGGGACAAGCCCGAGGATGACGTTGAGTGGATACGTCGACGTTCAAAAAATTAAACCGGGCAGCAGTGGTTCAAGGCCGCAATGACGAGGGAAATGCGCCTCTGTTGTCTTTCAAGCAGCCCGATAGGTCCGCTCCACATGCGCCCGCGTTGCCGAAACGCTGAACCGGCTCACAAGCGCCGCCAGATTGGCGCTGACATCGCTCAGATTATGCGTGGCCGCATTGGTTTCTTCCACCATCGCCGCGTTCTTCTGGGTCAGATTGTCCATGCTGTTGATCGCCGCACTGATTTCCTGAATGCCGACCGACTGCTCCTGCGCCGCTTTGGTTAGCGAGGTAATGTGATCCTTGATGTGATCGACCTTGTTACCGATCGTATTCAAGGATTCGCCCGTCTTGTTGACCAGCGAAACGCCCTGCGTCACATCCTCGGAAGACTTGGCAATCAGCGTCTTGATTTCCTTGGCGGCGTTGGCGGAGCGCTGCGCGAGCTCGCGCACTTCCTGGGCGACAACGGCGAAACCCTTGCCGGCCTCACCGGCGCGTGCGGCCTCCACGCCGGCATTCAGCGCCAGAAGATTGGTCTGGAATGAAATCTCGTCGATGACGGAAATGATCTGGGTGATCTTCTGCGACGATTCCTCGATCGCGCCCATCGCCTTCACCGCATCCGTCACCACATCGCGCGAGCGCGCCGCCTCCACGGCCGAGCTTTCGACGATGGCCTTGGCCTCTTCGGAACGCTGGGCCGAAAGTTTGGAAATGGTGGTGATTTCCTCGACGGCGGCGGCGGTTTCCTCCAGCGCGGCGGCCTGCTGCTCCGTGCGGCGGGCCATGTCGTCGGTCGCGGCGGTCAGTTCACGCGTGTTGCCGGAAATCTTGTTGGCCTCTTCGACGATCTGCGCAAAGGCGCCGGAGAGATTGCCGACCGCGGCATTGAAATTGGCGATCAGCCCTTCGAATTGCGGCGCGGTCTTTTCGCCGATGCTGGAGGTGAGATCGCCATTGGCCAGCCGGTCGAGAGCGTTGTTGAGCAGCTCGAGAACGTGATCCTGCTCCTTCTTCATTTGCGCCTGCTCGGCTTCCACCTTCTGCCGTTCGGTGGCGAGCACGTCGAGATAGACGGAGATCGAATAATCCATGTCGAGAAGGGCGGCCTTGATGGTGGCGGACAAAGCATCCTTCACCTTTTTCGCCTTCTTTTCCATGAAAAGGCCCTTCAGTTCGGAGTCTATTATCGCCTTGACGATGCCATCAAGCATCAGGGCGTAACCGCCAATATACCAGCGGGGCTCCAGCCCCAGCCTCGCATGGGTGCGGCCGATGGCAGTCACGGCATTGGTGTAATCCTCGTTGAACGTGCCGGAGGCGATCCTGGACCAATGTTTGAGCTGCATGCTCTTGGCGTGCTGGATATGGGCCTCGCTGGAGAAAAACTTCGCCGTCTCCGGCACCGCGCGAACCTTTGTATAAAAACGATCTAGAGACGCATCGAGTGAACCGGTGATCACACCCTTCATGTCTGAAAGATTTTGCCGCTCACCGTGGCCAAGCCCCAGAAAATTCAGTCTTTCATCGAGTTGTCGGTCGTTTTTGGCCTGGCCGTGCATGTCTAATCATCCTGCTTTGGCGCCCAAATCATGTCTCTGGCGCCGGTGCGTGATTTAGACACGTCTAAAATTAACCAAGATATAATTTTGACTGGCCGGATTTGACGTTTGTTAATTAAAGCGGCGATTTTCCGGCCACGGGGCGGCGTATGCGCAAACAAAAACGCGCCCGTTTTTCGACGGGCGCGTTTCTCAATGTCAACAGGGCAAGCCCGGATCAGACCGTCTCCGGACCCTCGGCGTGACGCACAGGGCGCTCGCTCGGATCGCGCCCGATTTCGGCCTTCAGCGTCATCAGATCGATGAAGTGGTCGGCCTGGCGGCGCAGGTCGTCGGCGATCATGGCGGGCTGTGTGGCCATGGTCGAAACAACGGAGACCTTGCGGCCCTTGCGCTGCAGCGCGTCCACCAGCGTGGTGAAATCGCCGTCGCCCGAGAACAGAACCAGGTGATCGACCGTCTCGGACTGTTCCATGGCATCGACTGCAAGTTCGATATCCATATTGCCCTTGATCTTGCGGCGGCCGAGCGCGTCGGTGAATTCCTTCGCCGGCTTCGTCACGACCTTGTAGCCGTTATAATCCAGCCAGTCGATCAGCGGACGGATCGAGGAATATTCCTGATCCTCGATAAGCGCGGTGTAATAATAGGCGCGCAGCAGATAGCCACGCTTCTGAAACGCCTTCAGAAGCTTGCGATAGTCGATATCGAACCCCAGGCTTTTTGATGCTGCATAAAGATTGGCTCCGTCTATGAAGAGCGCAATTTTCTCCCGTGGATCGAACATTCCATCCCATTCCTTTTTTTGGAAAGGCCATTATCTGGCTTTTATTTCCGGTCGCAAATGCAAAAAATCATGTGGTATCAACGAATTTTACGGTGCGCCGTTGCGTTTTAAGTAAGGTAACTTCACCCGTATTCCAAGACAATTCTTCTAGACATTTTGTTCATCAGACGCCAAACAAGGGCAATAAGGTGCCAAAAGACGCCAAAGACAGGAAAAACTTGAATTCCGCGGCCAATGGCTGTATCGGAAGCTGGAAGGCTTCGTCGCGAGGAATCCCAAGCGTTTTTCGCAAGGCACGAAGCGCAGATTCAATAGGTTAGAGCATCCCTTGTGCATCCCAAAGAAAGCACGGCGCTCTGATCCACGACATTACGACTCGCAAAGGACAGGCAATGGCCCGCGTCACAGTTGAAGATTGCATTGATAAAGTAGACAACCGTTTCGAGCTGGTGCTTCTCGCGAGCCACCGTGCGCGCCAGATTTCTCAAGGGTCCTCCATCACGGTTGACCGCGACAACGACAAGAACCCTGTCGTGGCGCTGCGCGAAATCGCCGACGAGACGCTGTCTCCCGACGACCTCAAGGAAGACCTCATCCACTCGCTGCAGAAGCATGTGGAAGTGGACGAGCCCGAGCCCGATCCGGTCACGCTCGCCGCCTCCGCTGCCGATGGCGAAGACGATGATCAGCCGGAAACGGTTACTTTCGACCAGATGTCGGAAGAAGAACTGCTGGCCGGTATCGAAGGCCTTGTGCCGCCGGAAAAAAATGACGACTATTGATCCGGTTTTATGATGCCTTTGGCAGGCGGTGGTTACCGTCTGTCAATAGTTGCCGTCATAATCTGATCCCTATTGATGCAGCATTGTGCGCCGACCCCAAGGTTGGCGCGCTTTCTTTTTGTGGAATATCGCATGATGCGGCAATACGAACTCGTCGAGCGGGTTCAAAAATATAAACCGGATGCGAATGAGGCCCTGCTGAACAAGGCCTATGTTTACGCGATGCAGAAACATGGCCAGCAGAAGCGGGCCAATGGCGACCCCTATATCTCGCATCCGCTTGAAGTTGCCGCGATCCTCACTGAAATGCATCTCGACGAATCGACCATCGCGGTGGCGTTGCTGCACGATACGATCGAAGATACCACCGCCACCCGCGCTGAAATCGATGAACTCTTCGGCGAAGACATCGGCCGGCTGGTGGAGGGGCTCACCAAGCTCAAGAAGCTTGACCTCGTTACCCGCAAGGCCAAGCAGGCGGAAAACCTGCGCAAGCTGCTGCTTGCCATTTCTGACGACGTGCGCGTCCTTCTGGTCAAGCTCGCCGACCGCCTGCACAATATGCGTACCATGGAATATATGCCGGCCGACAAGCGCAGCCGCATTTCCGAGGAGACGATGGAAATCTATGCGCCGCTCGCCGGCCGCATGGGTATGCAGGATATGCGCGACGAGCTGGAGGACCTGTCCTTCCGTTATCTCAATCCGGAAGCCTACCAGACGGTGACCAACCGCCTGCTGGAACTGGAAACGCGCAATGAAGGCCTCATCAAGAAGATCGAGGACGAGCTGCGCGAACTTCTGGTGGCCAACGGCTTGCTCGGCACCAACGTCAAGGGACGTCAGAAAAAGCCCTATTCGGTGTTCCGCAAGATGCAGTCGAAGTCGCTCTCCTTCGAGCAGCTTTCCGATGTTTACGGTTTCCGAATTCTGGTGGACGATATTCCTGGCTGCTACCGGGCGCTGGGCATCGTGCACACCCGCTGGCGCGTGGTACCGGGCCGCTTTAAGGACTATATCTCCACCCCGAAGCAGAACGATTATCGCTCCATCCACACCACCATCGTCGGCCCGTCGCGCCAGCGTATCGAGCTCCAGATCCGCACCAAGCGCATGCATGAGATCGCCGAATTCGGCATCGCCGCCCATGCGCTCTACAAGGATGGTGAAAACGGCGAGGGCGATCTGCTTTCGAAAGAAAGCAATGCCTATTCCTGGCTGCGCCACACCATCGAATCGCTGGCAGAAGGCGACAGCCCGGAAGAGTTCCTGGAGCACACCAAGCTCGAACTGTTCCAGGACCAGGTGTTCTGCTTCACGCCCAAGGGCAAGCTGATTGCCCTGCCGCGGGGCGCGACCCCCATCGATTTCGCCTACGCGGTGCACACCAATATCGGCGACACCACGGTTGGCGCCAAGATCAATGGGCGGATCATGCCGCTCGTCACCCGGCTCAACAATGGTGACGAGGTGGAGATCATCCGCTCCGGCGTGCAGGTACCGCCTGCCGCCTGGGAGGAGGTGGTGGTAACGGGCAAGGCCCGCTCGGCCATTCGCCGTGCCACCCGCATGGCCATCCGCAAGCAATATTCCGGCCTCGGTTATCGCATTCTGGAGCGCACCTTCGAGCGCGCCGGCAAGGCCTTCTCGCGGGAAGCTTTGAAACCCGTGCTGCACCGCCTGGCGCAGAAGGATGTCGAAGACGCCATCGCTGCCGTCGGCCGTGGTGAGGTCTCGTCGCTCGATGTGCTGCGTGCGGTGTTCCCGGATTATCAGGATGAGCGCGTCACGGTGAAGATGACCGGTGATGACGGCTGGTTCAACATGCGTAGCGCTTCCGGCATGGTCTTCAAGATTCCCGGCAAGTCGCGCTCCGTTCTGGAGGACGATGGCGCGGCCGAGATGCTGGATGGACCCGACCCGTTGCCCATCCGTGGCCTCTCCGGCAATGTCGACGTGCATTTCAGTGCCGCCGGCGCCGTTCCCGGGGACCGCATTGTCGGCATCATGGAAAAAGGCAAGGGTATCACCATCTATCCCATTCAGGCGCCGGCGTTGCAACGCTTCGACGATGAACCGGAACGCTGGATCGATGTGCGCTGGGATCTGGACGAGGCGAACAAGTCGCGCTTCATGGCGCGGGTTATGATCAATGCGCTGAACGAGCCGGGCACGCTCGCCTCCGTCGCGCAATCGATCGCGACGCTTGATGTCAACATCCGCGGACTCAACATGGTCCGCATCGGCACTGACTTCTCCGAGCTGGCGCTGGATGTCGAAGTATGGGATTTGCGGCAGCTGAACCAGTTGCTGTCGCAGCTCAAGGATCTCGATTGCGTGTCGACTGTCGCGCGTGCCTTCGATTGAGGCATTTTTGATCTTCTGCAAATATCAAAAGGCCGTTGTTATGCGTTGGATGCATAGCAGCGGCCTTTTCCTGTCTCTGGTCGCTGATGGGGTTTGCGATTATCTTCCTTTCAGAAATTGAAAACGGAAAACGCGGCGTGCCGGTGGTCCTACACCGATGAGAAACGCCATTTCCAAACTGAAAGGACATGAAATCATGTTTACTCCGCTTCGCAAGATCGCCCGCGCCGTTCGTGGCAAGACCACCCAGGAACGCGAATTCGATTATCTCAGCGGCTCCGTGTCGAATGTCGACCTCGAGTTCCGCCAGCGCGAAATCGACCGCGGCCTGTTCCGCCGGTAATGCGCTTAGCGCATGGCAGCCCTTCGCCATGCGTATGTGGTTCACGAGTTTCGCAGCCATTGTGACGCGGTCTCGTGCTCTGCCAGAAAAACAATGCGGATGCGCACCAACAAGCGCGCATCCATAACGGGAGCATCCTTCTTACTCCCGTTCCCCGGAACATTCCGGCTCAACGCCGGAACGACGGCGAGAAGAATGTCCGGCAAAAGTTCTTTGCCGTCTACCAACCTCTTGGCGCGGCCCGGGCGATGAAATAAACTGCACCCCATGCCATTTCGTCGCCGTGAACCCGTTGGTTTTTCAGAGAAGATTCGTGACCTCTTCTGGCCGCGCACGGGTTTTTCCCGTTCGCTGCGCTATATGAAGCTGCGTCTGCTCAGGCTTTCCGCTTCTCCCCATTCGGTTGCCGCCGGTGTCGCCATCGGTGTGGGCGTGGCGTGGACACCCTTTCTCGGCGTCCACATCGTCATCGCCATGGCGCTCGGTTTCCTCCTGCGCGTCAATCTCGTGGCAGCCGCGCTCGGCACCACCTTCGCCAATCCGCTGACATTTCCGTTTATCTGGGCATCCACCTGGGAACTGGGGCACTTTATCCTCGGCCGGCAGAAGACGGCAAGTGTGGCGCATGTGGATTTCGTCGCGCTGTTCAGCCATCTTGAATTCCGGCAGATATGGACGCCGGTTCTGGAGCCCATGACCATCGGCGCGTTGTTTCCCGCCGCCATCAGCGCTGTCATTACCTATATCGCCGTCTACGGCCTCATCAGCGGCTTCCAGCGGCGCAAGATGGAAAATCTCGCCCACCGCGCCGCCAATAAGAATGCTTCTCTGGAGATGTTGAAATGATCATTGGATTGGGCAGCGACCTGATCGACATCCGCCGCGTCGAAAAATCGATCGAACGTTTCGGCGAACGTTTCACCCATCGCTGTTTCACCGATATAGAGCGGGCGAAATCGGACGGCCGGAAAAACCGTGCCGCGTCTTATGCCAAACGTTTCGCCGCCAAGGAAGCCTGTTCCAAGGCGCTTGGAACCGGGCTTGCGAACGGCGTTTTCTGGAAGGATATGGGCGTCGTCAATCTGCCGGGCGGCAAACCGACGATGATCCTGACCAACGGGGCAGGGGAGAGGCTGGCGGCGATGTTGCCCGCCGGCCACCGCGCCAATATCCACCTGACGATCACGGACGACTTTCCCTATGCTCAGGCATTTGTGATAATCGAGGCGCTTCCCGTGAATGGGTAATGCGCGCTGCCGTCGTAAAGGCGCTCTATTTGCAGAGGTGTCACAGAAGCGCTTCCCTTCGGGCTGGAAAGGTTCTAGAGAAGTCGCAGAAATATGAAAGCGTTGCCGGCTGCGTGAAACAGCATCACCCGCCGCAGGCGCGATAAGCAACGGCCCGGGAGCTTCTGAAATCGAAGGAGCCGGGGAACAATCAGGCAGGTCTATAAGTGTCCGAAAAAGCTGAGAAGAAGCAGAACGCCCTCTGGGAGAACGTCAAGGTCATCATTCAGGCGCTGCTGCTGGCAATGGTCATCCGCACCGTGCTGTTTCAGCCCTTCACGATCCCGTCAGGCTCGATGATGCCGACACTTCTGGTTGGCGACTATCTGTTCGTCAACAAGTTCTCCTACGGCTATTCGAAATATTCGCTGCCCTTTTCGCCGAACCTCTTTTCCGGCCGCATCCTCGAATTCAGCAAGCCGAAGCGCGGCGATGTCGTGGTCTTCCGCCTGCCGCCCAATCCTGAAGTGGATTACATCAAGCGCTTGGTCGGCTTGCCCGGTGACCGCGTGCAGGTGACGAACGGCGTGCTGTTCATCAACGGCCAGCCGGTTCCGAAGCAGCCCGATGGCACCTTCACCTCCGATTACCGCGCCGATCCGGGCACCAATGTGCCGGTCTTCCGCGAAACGCTCGACAATGGCGTCACCTACGACACGCTCGACCAGTCGCCCGACTCGCGCGGCGACAACACTCGTGAATTCGTGGTGCCGGAAGGCCATTATTTCATGATGGGCGACAACAGAGACAATTCGCTCGACAGCCGTTTCGACGTCGGTTTCGTACCGGAAGAAAACCTGATCGGCCGCGCCAGCGTCATCTTCTTCTCGCTGGGCAACGACACGCCGTTCAGCCGCATTTGGGAATGGCCTGCCAACATGCGTTGGGACCGCCTGTTCAAGGTTGTGGGATGAGCAAGACCAAGCCGCTTTCCGCGGACGAAATTTCCCGTCTGGAAGCGTTGATCGGATATGAATTCAAGGAAAAGGCCCGGCTCGACCGGGCCTTGACCCATGCCAGCGCCCGTTCCGCCGCCGCCGGAAATTACGAGCGGCTCGAATTTCTAGGCGACCGCGTTCTCGGTCTCTGCGTCGCCGAACTGCTGTTTTCCACCTTCCGTAATGCCAGCGAAGGCGAATTGTCCGTCCGGCTGAACCAGCTTGTCAGCGCTGAATCCTGCGCCGCAATCGGCGACGAAATGGGCCTGCATAATTTCATTCGCACTGGATCAGATGTGAAGAAGCTGACCGGCAAGGCGATGCTGAACGTGCGCGCCGATGTGGTCGAAAGCCTGATCGCCACCATCTATCTGGATGGCGGGCTGGAAGCGTCGCGCAAATTCATTCTGAAATATTGGCAGGGCCGCGCAACCAGCGTGGATGCCGGGCGGCGTGACGCCAAGACCGAATTGCAGGAATGGGCGCATGCCCGATTTGCGGCGACGCCCGCTTACCGGGTTGACGATCGCTCCGGACCGGATCACGATCCCAGCTTCACCGTGACGGTGGAAATTCCCGGCGTGAAGCCGGAAACCGGCGTTGAGCGCTCCAAGCGCGCGGCCGAACAGGTGGCGGCAACCAGATTGCTGGAACGCGAAGGCGTCTGGCGGAAAAGCCCCACCGGAAACTGAGCACCCGACGACAGGGTGCTGCAACCGAGCGCATGGCGGACCCTTTGGCCGCATGTTGAATACCTCTGACCTTGATGGATATCATGACCGATCACGAAAATCCCGCCGTAACGGGCGAAGACAATGCCCTTCCGACCCGTTCCGGTTTCGTCGCCCTCATCGGCCCGACCAATGCCGGAAAATCGACGCTGGTGAACCGGCTGGTGGGCGCCAAAGTCTCGATCGTCAGCCACAAGGTGCAGACGACGCGCGCGGTCATGCGCGGCATCGCCATTCACAAGAATGCGCAGATCGTTTTCATGGACACGCCCGGCATCTTCAAGCCGCGCCGCAGGCTCGACCGCGCCATGGTCACTTCGGCTTGGGGTGGTGCGAAGGATGCGGATCTCATTCTGCTGCTGATCGACAGCGAGCGCGGCCTGAAGGGTGATGCCGAGGCCATTCTCGAAGGCCTGAAGGACGTTCCGCAGAAGAAAATCCTGTGCCTTAACAAGATCGACCAGGTGAAGCGCGAAGACCTTCTGAAGCTCGCCGCCGCCGCCAACGAAAAGGTCGCGTTCGACCGCACCTTCATGATTTCCGCTACCAACGGTTCGGGCTGCGAAGACCTGATGGATTATCTGGTGGACACCCTGCCGGAAGGCCCGTGGTATTATCCGGAAGACCAGATTTCCGATCTGCCGATGCGCCAGCTCGCCGCCGAAATCACCCGCGAAAAACTCTTCCTGCGCCTGCATCAGGAACTGCCCTATGCCTCGCATGTCGAGACGGAAAAGTGGGAAGAGCGCAAGGACGGGTCCGTGCGCATCGAACAGGTGATCTATGTCGAGCGCGACAGCCAGAAGAAGATCGCGCTCGGCAAGAACGGCGATGCGATCAAGGCCATCTCCACCGCCTCGCGCAAGGAGCTGTCAGAAATCCTCGAGCAGCCGGTGCATCTCTTCCTGTTCGTGAAGGTGCGTGAGAACTGGGGCGACGACCCCGAGCGTTTCCGTGAAATGGGTCTGGAATTCCCGCGGGGTTAACGCACTCCCGGTTTTCCCCCGGCACCTCATTCCTGTGACAAGCGCAGGAATGAGGTGGGAATATCTTCGTCTACCACCGGGAACCGAACACGTTCGGGCCGGTTGTTCCAAAACAATTGGGCGCAACCTTTTTTTGATGATGGATATTCATGTCGCCAAAAAAACCGAACGGAATTTCCACTACCCCGTGCCAGCAATGTCCCCTGCGCGACCTGCCGCATTTCCGGGACTTTTCCTCCTCCGAACTCGATTTTGTTTCCCGTTTCAAGACGGGGGAACTCGCAGTGGAAAGCGGCTCCGTCATTCTGATGGAGGGCTCACACAGCGCTCATCTTTATACTGTCCTGCATGGCTGGGCTTTCCGATACAAGACGCTGGAGGACGGGCGCCGACAGATCCTCAATTATGTGATGCCGGGCGACCTTGTTGGCCTTCAGGGCACGGTGATGGGGGAAATGGAGCACTCCGTCGAAGCGCTGTCGCCGGTCACGCTCTGCGTCTTCGAGCGCTCCCGCCTCAACAATCTCTTCACTGATCATCCAACGCTCGCATTTGACCTGACGTGGATTGCGGCAAGCGAAGAACGCATGCTCGACAATCACCTCCTCAGCATCGGGCGTCGCACTGCCATCGAACGTGCCGCCTATCTCATTGCCTTCCTTTATCGCAAGGCCAAAGCAGCCAATTTGCTGCCTGGTGAAACACCGATCCCCGTCACCCAGCAGCATGTCGCCGACACACTCGGTCTTTCGATCGTCCACACCAATAAGACGTTGAGAAAGCTGGTCGATCGCGGCCTCATTCGCTGGATTGACAAGGGTTGCCTGGTGCTGGACGAGGCAGGCTTGAGCCATGTGGCGGGCTGGGAAAGCGACGAAAAGCGGCAAAGGCCGTTCATCTGATTGTTTTACGACATGTCTTTTTTAAATGACGGTGAGGCCGCAATTTGCGACTGCTGTGATCATATCTCCCGCGAGAATTATACTGGAGACTGCTTTTTTTAGCCATGCGGTCTCGTCATTAGGATGAAAAAATTATGGTGCCACAACGGGTTATCGTCGTTGAGGATGAATATCTGGTGGCGCTTGATGTTGAAGCGGTTCTCCAGTCCATGGGTGTCGAATCGATCATCATCGCCACGACGCTTGCGCAGGCAAGACAGGTCGTTGAACAGGACGGCGCCGATTGCGTGCTTCTCGATGTCAGCCTTTCCGACGGCAAGAGCTACGATTTTGCGCGCCAGCTGCGGATGGCGGGAATTCCCTTCGGTTTCGTCAGCGGTTACGGCGACACGACGGGGTTTCCCGATGATCTCTTGCATTCGCCTTTGCTCGGCAAGCCCTTCGGGGAAACGGAAATCATGGATTTTGTTCTCAAACTCGTCGGCATGCCGCGCGACGCCGTAAAAGAATAACGTTTCGCCGCCAGATCGGTTATGATCGGGCTTGAATCGAAATTCGGACAGGTTTCATGCAGTGGCAGGATGAGGCGATCATTCTCGGCGTTAAACGCCATGGCGAGACGAGTGTCATCGCCGAGGTGATGACCCCTTCGCGCGGCCGCCATCTGGGCATGGTGCGCTCCGGCCGATCCCGCACCATGCAGCCGGTGCTGCAGGCCGGAAACCGGGTGGATGTCATCTGGCGCGCCCGCCTGCACGATCATCTCGGTGAATTCCGTATCGAACCGCTGCAATTGCGCGCAGGACAGCTGATGGAGACGGCAACAGCCGTATATGGCGTGCAGGCCATGGGCGCTTTGCTTCGGCTTCTGCCGGAGCGTGATCCGCATCCGCATCTTTACCAGGCGCTCGATGTCATTCTCGACAATCTCCACGATCCCGTCGATGCCGGCGAACTGTTCGTGCGCTTCGAACTGGCGGTGCTGAACGATCTCGGTTTCGGCCTCGACCTCAGCGAATGTGCGGCGACGGGGCTGCGCAGCGATCTCATCTATGTCTCGCCAAAGACGGGCAGGGCGGTCTGCCGCACGGCGGGCGCGCCCTATGCGGCAAGGATGCTTGCGCTTCCCGCCTTTCTCGGCGAAGGACAGTCGACGGCCGCCGATCCCGAAAGCCTCGCGGCGGCGTTCCGGCTGACCGACCATTTCCTCCACCGGCATGTTTACGATCCGCGCGGCCTCAATGAAAACGCCGCCCGCGACGGTTTCGTGCAGGCGGCGCTGAAGGCGCTGGAGCGAAAGGCTGAGCCGCCCGCTCTCGATAAAGCGGTCTAGAGCATTTCCAGGAAAAGTGGACCCCGGTTTTCCGTCAGGAAATGCGCTCCAGTCTCATGCCATTGCTGGCCGTGGTGCCGGCCGCTCCTGAATGGGCCAGTGCACGATGGCCGCAAAAATCCCCATGCCAACGCCGAGCCACCAGACGATATCGTAGGTGCCGAACCGGTCATAAAGGAAGCCACCCAGCCAGACGCCGAGGAACGAGCCGATCTGGTGGGTGAGGAAAACCACGCCGCCCAGCATGCCGAGGTGACGGGTGCCGAACATGATCGCCACCAGCGCATTGGTGGGCGGCACGGTGGAAAGCCACAGAATGCCCATGAAGGAGGCGAAGAGGATGACCGAAAGCGGCGATTGCGGCAGCAGCAGGAAGGCCGTGACCACGACCGAGCGGGCAATATAGATATAGGCGAGCAGATAGGGTTTCGAATAACGCTGGGCGATAACCCCGGCGGCGAGCGACCCGATGATGTTGAAGAAGCCGATCAGCGCCATGGCGATGACCGCGTAACGTGGTTCGATGCCGATATCGCCGAGATAGGCCGGGAAATGCGCTGTTATGAAGGCCACCTGAAAACCGCAGACGAAGAAACCGGTGGTCAGAAGCAGATAGCTCTTGTGGCCAAGCGCCTCCTTCAGCGCTTCGCCCACCGTCTGCTGGAACTGCGCCTGCGACTGGCTGCCGGAAGAGGAATTACCGCGCATCGGCCATGCCAGCAGCGGAACGAGCACCATCATGGCAGCCAGCCAGACGAGACTGTCCGACCAGCCATAGGCGGAAATAAGCCCCTGGCTGATGGGTGCAAACAGAAACATGCCGGCCGAACCCGCCGCCGTACCGATGCCGAAGGCAAGTGAGCGCTGCTGCGGCGTGACGTGGCGCGCGAAGGCGGAAAGAATGACGCTGAAGGAACCGGCGGCAATGCCAAGCCCGACAAGCACGCCGCCGCCAAAATGCAGCCAGAAGGGCGAGGTGCCGAAGGACATGCAGACGAGACCTGCGGCATAAAGAATGCCTGACAGAACGAGCACGCGGCCCGTGCCGTATTTATCTGCAATCGCGCCGAAGAACGGCTGGCCAAGACCCCAGAACAGGTTCTGCAAAGCCATGGCAAGACCGAAGGTGGAACGATCCCAGCCGGTATCGGCAAGCATCGGCAACTGGAAGAAACCCATGGCCGAACGGGGACCGAAGGTCATGACCGCAATCAGCGACCCGGCTGCGATGATCAGCCAGGGCATGGTCTGGCGTGTGGCTTGCGACATGAACATTCCCCCATCGCAGCGTGCGCCGAAAAAAGAAGGGCCATGGCTTGCTGCGGATTTCTCTATGATGGGATGAATATTATCTTTTGTCAGGCTGTCCCACTAGCGACTTTTCTTGACGGCCATTATTCATGGCATTGATGGAATACGGTCGGAGCGACGACGATGAAACAGAATATCTACGACGACGCAGGATTTTTCGAACGTTATAGCGCCATGCCGCGTTCCATCGAGGGTTTGCGCCAGGCCGGCGAATGGCATGAGCTGCGCGCCATGCTGCCGGACCTGAAAGGCAGGTCTTTTCTCGATCTCGGCTGCGGTTTCGGCTGGCATTGCCGTTATGCGGCGGAGCAGGGGGCGGCCCGCATTGTCGGCGTCGATCTCTCGGAAAACATGCTGCGCCGCGCTACCGAAATCAATGGCGGGCCGGGCATCGATTATCGCCGGGCGGCGATCGAAGACATCGATTTTCCGCAGGAGAGTTTCGACGTGGTGCTGAGTTCGCTCGCGCTCCACTACGTGCGTGATCTCGACGCGGCATTCGCAAAGATTTTCGCTGTGCTGAAGGCGGGCGGCGATTTCGTGTTTTCCATTGAGCATCCGGTCTTCACGGCGCTGGAAAAACAGGACTGGTTTTATGGCGAGGGTGGCGAAATCCTGCACTGGCCGCTCGACAACTACCAGAACGAGGGCGTGCGCCACTCCAACTGGATGGCGGATGATGTGGTCAAATATCACCGCACCGTGTCAGGTATTCTCAATGGCTTGCTGTCTGCCGGTTTTGCCCTTGCGCAGCTGGCGGAACCACGGCCTGATCCGGCTTTGATGGCCGAGCGCCCGGAACTGAAGCACGAGGATCGCCGCCCGATCTTTCTGATTGTCGGGGCGAAGAAGCCGTGACTTGAGACTCCGCATCGCATTTGCGAGTGTGAAACAATGATGGAGATCGGCGGGTCCGGCTCGGAGCTGGTTTTGTTGATCGATGACAGTAGCGCGCTCCTCCTCATCCCTGTGCTCGTCACAGGGATCCAGCCAGCCCAAGTCCTTGGGCTGAAAAGAGTCTCTCCGCCGCGCCGCCGCGCGTCGGCTGGATTCCTGTGACGAGCACAGGAATGAGGGAGAGAGGGTGTGCCATCTATGAGAACATGGAGCCTGCTGCGGGTCCCGTTAGAACCAGGCCGCCGGCCTACCGCCGCTTGATCGCCCAGCCCTCCGGCCGTTCCTCGACCACTCTTGCTACATCGCCGACGGACAGCCTGCCTTCTCCGCGCGGCGTCACATTCCAGCCGAACAGTGGACCCGGCACGCGCCGGTCGCCGGACATGCGAATGCGGCCCATGGCTTTCATGGGGGAGGGCACGTCGCGGGAGCCGGTCATCTGGTCCTGCGTGGTCATGATGCAGCGGGCGCAGGGTTTGACGAGATCGAAACGAATGCCGCCGATCTCGATGGCAGCCCAGCGGTCCTCCGCCCAGGCCTCTTCCGTCTCCAGCACGATATTCGGCCGGAACCGCTCCATGCCCACGGCGTCTTCGCCATTTCCGCGCATGTTGTCGTTGAGTGCGGCAAGCGAGGCGGTGGTGGTGACGAGGATCTGGTAGCCATCCGCAAAGGTGACGGGTGTCTCATTGCCCGTCCATTCAAGGCTTGCGATGCGTTTTGCGGCATCGTCAAAGAATACCAGCTTCACCTCGCGCCCAAGCCAGGCCGAGAGTGTGTCGTTGGTTTCATCATCGGCGATATTGGCGCTGACGATTGATTTCCACACCGCCACATCCATACGCTGCCCGGAGGGTCTTGCGAAAATCTCGCCGCTCCTCTCGCGCGAAAGCGCCATGCCGCCATCCTCATGCCGCGCCAGCACGGTGGCGATGGCGGGCAACTCGCGCTGGGTGATGAAATGGCCGGAAGGGTCGGTCAGCATGGCGCGGCGGTCTCCTGGCAGGCCTTCGGCCGAAACGGCGCTTTCCTTAAGCGCAATGCCGCGCGCGCTCTTCAGCGGATAGATGTTGAGTTCGGTCACGCGCATCTTCGATATCCTCAAATCTCGTCGAGAAACAGGTCGAGCACCTGTTTCAGCCGCTCATGCCGGGCTTTGGCCATCTGCCGCCCGGTTTCGGTGCGGAAGCCATCGGCCAGTTTGAACAGCTTTGTTTCGAAATGGTCGATGGCAAAGGCGCGGTCGTCAAGCGGTCGCTCCTTCGCCAGCGGATCGGCCGGATCGTAAAGCGCCGAGCCCATGCGCCCGGCAATATAAAAGCAGCGGGCCGCCCCCACCATGCCGATGGCATCCAGCCGGTCGGCATCCTGAAGGATTTTTGCCTCCAGTGTCTGCGGCTCGATATTGGCGGAAAAGCTGTGGGTGGTGATGGCATGCGCGGCGGCTTCGATATCCTGCTTCTGCCAGCCAAGCCCGGCCAGAATGCCTGATGCTTTTTCCGCCGCAAGCCTTGAGGCCTGTGCCCGCAAAGGTGAGTTCTTCTCCACCGCGACGCAATCATGCAGCAGCACGCTTGCCGCGAGCACATTGCCATCGCCGCCTTCGCCCGCATGGATGCGCATGGCGTTGCGGAAGACGCGGTGAATATGGGCAAGGTCGTGCGAGCCGTCGCCGGTATCGGCGGCGTGCGGTATCAGGTCCTGCGCAAGCGCCGCATGGGGCGCGAAAGCCTCGGCCGCGATCATGCCTGCGGCTTCCGGGTCAGGATTTTCTGGTAGAACAGGCCAATGCCGATCAGCACCGCGCCAAGCCCGATGAAGGACAGGGCTCTCAGCACACCTTCAAGGTTGCTCATGTCGATGAGGAAGGCCTTGGCAACCGAGATCAGCACGAAGGCGGCTGATGCCAGACGCAGGCTGCGGGCATTAAAGCGCGAACCGAGCACGAGCAGCAACACGCCGATCAGCAACCAGACCACCGAATAGCTATAGGTCTCGCCCTGCATAAAGCCTTTCCAGTCGGCGATGTTCTCGCCCTGCCAGAAACGGCGCACCGAAAGCGTCGCCCAGGCAAAACCGAGCGCCGCACCCGCCACCGCCAGCATGCTGACATAGGGCGGGGGACGTTTCCTCCGCGCATAATAGGCAAGGCCGCCATAGGCGAGCGCCGGCAACAGGTAACCGATCAGCAGCAGGTTGAGGACTGGTATGCGGCCGGTATTTTCGCCGGTGAAATAGGGGTTGAGCGTGAAGAAATGCATCGTCAGCACGTTGATGACGGCGATAACGCCGGCAATCATCGAACCGTAACGGAAGACGGGGCTGGGGCTCTTGAGATCAAGCGTCATCAACGCGCCCGAAAAACCGATGGTCAGCAGCGTGTAGATCGATTGTTCGCCGAGCGTCGGCACGCTGTTGTCAAGTGTGCCGCCATTCATCGCGTGGCGGATGAGGATGGCGACTGCCAGAAGGCCCATGACGCTGGCAATCGCCTGCAGGAAGTTCTTGGCTCTGACCCCCGGCCAGTCGCGCAGCAGCCAGGCAGAGGCGACGGCCAACAGTGCCGGAATGCCATAACCTGGCAGAAGCGCGTTGAAGACGGGTGTGGTGCCGAGATTTTGCGGCCCGACGATGGTGGGTTCCCAGGCGATGCGGCCGAGAACGGCAACGCTTGCCACCGCCATCACCCAGGGCAGCACCTCCCAGTTACGCTTGCGGCTTGCCAGCACATAGAGGAAGCCGATGACGGAAAGCAGCACGGTTGTCACAAGCCCTTCCGTCAGCGTGTGCAGGCTGAGCGCGAAGGCAGCGAAGGAACCGAGCACGAGAATGTTGAGCGGTTTGCGATAGGCCTCATCGTTCTGCCGGTGCAGCCATTCGGCACCTGCAAGCAGCACGAAGCCAAGCCCGAGACCGTAGGCAGCGTGCAGCCAGTCTCGGCCGAGATTGCCATATTCGACGAAGCTTGCCGTGGCGAGCCAGACCGGGAAAAGTGCTGCGATACCGGCCCAGAGCTGGGCGAAATCCGCATCTTCGGCGCCCTTGCGTTTGAGGAAGGAGAAGGCACACAGCACCAGGATCGCGCCGAGGCCGAGCGCCATGGCGATTTCCGCGGTGTAGCCTGTTCCGACGGGCGGAAGCGTTACGCCGGTATCATTGATGAGACCGATGAAGTCGATGCCCTGCCTTGACATCAGCGACACCGCAGTCTGGGCGCCGAGCGCGGCGATGATCGCGGGCCAGACAGCATAGTGGCGGGCGGCGCCAAGGGCGGCAAGTGCAGCGATGAGCGCCGAAACGATCAGGGCCGGATGGGTGTCGACGCTGCCCTCGGCAAAGAGGAAGCCGATGGCCGGCAGGATCACGGCCATGGATACCGTGAGATTGATGGCGAGCGACGGGCGCAGCAGAAGCCGCATGATGCGGACCGCGCGCCGCTCGGAAGCTGCTGTTTCGGCAACTTGCGCAGGCGGAGTGTCGAGCTGCTTTCCGGGCCACAGGAAGATCGTGCCGGCCAACATGACGAGCAGGGCAAGCGTCGGCGGTTCGGCACTGATCGTATCGGAAAAACCGATATAACCCAGCGCCCAGAGACCGATGCCGGCATTGGCAAGCGATGGAACCACCGTCCAGCCCTGCCGGCGCGCTGCCGCTGCGGTCGCCAGCCACGAGATCGTCAGGAACACGAAAAGCGCCCAGATATTTGGCTTTTCGCTGGAAATCAGCGCCGGAGTCAGCATCGAACCGAGAAGGCCGAGACCGGCCAGCGCCTGTCCGTGCAGAAGCGATAGTCCGATGGTGGCAAAGGCGACAAGCCCAAGCAGGATGAAAGCCGTTCCAGATCCGATATAATCGTAAATGCCATAGGCCGCGTAGACCACGCCGAACAGCGTCAATGCGCCGGCTGCCGTCAGCACGCCCGGTATCATCGCGTTGGAATAGGCGGTGGCAATGCCCGGCACCGCCTTGCGGCGGATCGCCTCGCCGGCAAGCCCGAGAACGAGACCGAAAATGGCTGCGAGCGACAGCCTGACCGCCGGGCTCAAGAGCCCCGATTCGATTGAATATTTGACGAGGAAAATGCCGCCAAGCGCCAGCGCCAGACCGCCGGCCCAGACCGCCCAACGGGCGCCGAGCAGGCTTTCAAAGCTCTCCTTCGCTGCCGGTGTTTCGACAATCGCCGCGGCAGGCGCAGGCTGTGCTTCTTCGCGTGCGACTTCTTCCGGTGCTGCCGGGGCTACCGTTTCGCCGGGCTCGGATGCTTCTTCAGCTTGGAAGGCTGTTGCTTCCGGTGCGGCTTCGCTTTCCGCTTCCGCTACGAAATCCGGTTTTTCCGCTGTTTCCGCGCTCTCTGCCTGCGTCATCGCCGGAGCGACCACACCCGCGGCCATCAGCCGCTTGAGGCTGTGAACCTCCCGTTCCAGAGACTTGATTCGGCCTGAGTTGCGGATGCTCGCGACCAGCGTGTAGATGAAGGCCGCGACGAGGGCGAGGATAAACAGCGGGATTTCCAAACGGACTCTCCAATTACGAAGCTGT
>Ga0209282_1000484_pt1 | contig 19356 bp, 6 predicted proteins | sample Mtrugardesep15_FD_187529 | JGI IMG/M metagenome (GOLD analysis project Ga0209282, IMG submission 187529) | Root nodule microbial communities of legume samples collected from California, USA - M. trunc garden sep15 (SPAdes) (version 2) | ecosystem: Host-associated > Plants > Roots > Nodule...
CACAAACAAGAAAAAAGATGACGACACTACCCCTGGTGGAATTGGAGGGTTGTGAAAGTTATTTCATCTTTGTTCTCCACCCCACATTCCAAATCACGCCTCCCTCTTTACCTGCCCCACCATACACTATGCCCCATTTACTTTTTCCCCCATTTTCTATTCTTTATTTTTATTGTTTTTACTTTATTTTATTTCAACAAAAATAAATGGTTTCCTTTCTTTTTCACGCTCCCTTACTCACCTTTTTCTCTCTATAAATTAACCCTTCAACCCCTTCTATTACTTCCTCTTCTCCTACCTTCTTCTCCCACCCCTAACTTTCTTAATTACACCTCTATTTTCTGCTCTCTTCTCCTCCTTCTTAAACCTTTGTAGTTTTGTCTTAGGAAACCACATCCCTTGTTTCTTTTTCCTTAAAAAACATTTTGTTTTTTATTTTATTTTCTCTTCACATGAAACTCTCTTAATAATTAAATTAATTTGAATATTGATGCTGAACATCTTCATATTGTTCATGCTTCACATTCATGTCTCCAGTTCTTAGTGAAATCCTACGTTCCGGATTTATTATAGATTCTTCCCTAAGACGTAGGACCCACTTAGTTCAATCTTTCTCTTGTTTCTTCCTCTATTGGTTCTATGTTTTTTCATAAATCCCTTAACATCACTCCATTTTTACATTACATTATATAATATTGCTATATAACATAGTCTTAATTATTCATCTATATTAATTAAACTAGATCCAAAATTAAGCTAAGATTTTCAACCTTTATTTTTGTTTTATTTTTGTCTTTGTTTTGGAATTAAAAAAATATTGAAAATATTTTTATCCTATGGCCACATCTAGTGGAAACTCTAGTGTGTCAACAAAATCTCAAAGCTATGGCTCTGAGGAAGATTTGCAGCTTCAAATGGATCAAAGAAAGAGGAAGAGAAAGCAATCGAACCGCGAATCGGCAAGAAGATCAAGGATGAGGAAGCAGAAGCACATGGATGATTTAATTGCTGAAGTTGAAAGACTAAGAAATGAAAACAGTGAAATACTCACAAGGATGAACATGACAACACAACACTACCTTAAAATTGAGGCAGAGAATTGTGTTCTAAGGGCTCAAATGTGTGAACTTAATCAAAGGCTACAATCACTGAATGATATCATCAACCTCATCAACACAACAACTACTAATGGAGTTAATTATCAAAATAATGATTGTTTTTTAACAATTTCAGATAATTGCTTCATGAATCAAATGAATATGTCATATCTTAATCAACAACCAATTATGGCCGCTGCAGACATGTTTATGTGGTGAATTATTGAACCTCGAAAAGGAAAAATAAAACAAAGTTAAAGTCCAAGGTTGTTCTGTTGGAGCTGTGTCATGAATCATGCATGTGGTGGAATAATTGAGTGAGGGTGAAAATTAGTAACTAGGGTGAGGCAATATTTATTAAGATTTATTACTATTATTTAGATTTAGATTATATTAGATTGGCAAAACTTGCAACAAAAAAAAAAAAAAAAGATGTTGTGTAAGTGCTTTATTCTTATGCTTTTTTTATATATATTAGTTTGTATTTTGTGAGTGTGCTTTTCTAGATGTTAAAATAGCATTGGTTCTTTTTCTTACCAATAAAAGAGGTGCTTGATTCTCCTATAAAAAAAAGGTGTTTGTCTCTATCAACTTTTATAATAGAAAAATAGTGATTACTATCTTTATTTGATGGCAACATGAAATATGCTCACAACTTTCATCTTTTGGACTAGCTTGAGGACTAATTTTAGAATGGACCTTAATCACTCTTATTAAAATTCCCAATCTCTTTCTAAAAATATATTTTGTGGGAATCGAAGCTTTAATTATTTCACTCATGAGTTTAACAATGTTGTCATCTAATTCACACTCATATGTGTTGTAAAGTGTCTTCCAATTGATGATTGTGGGAAAATCACAATCGTGACACGATTTGTGAAGCGTGTCACGATTTTCGTGGCAGAGAGCATAGTTTCTGGTGGTGTTCAATCGTGACACAATTTTAGGAAAACGTGACACGATTTTCAGTTTGTTGGACACATTTTGAGGATAAGGTTGGTCGTACCTTGGGTCGTACACACCAACTGTGTCATGATTTGGCAAAACGTGACACGATTTGGTCCGGATCTGAACACTATGTAAGCACTCCATGACCCATTTGTTGGGTAAGCTTGGTGAATCTCATGGAAACCAAAGGAGGGAACTTTTAGGGTTTTAGATACTAAAGGTTGAGGGTCTTTGGGTGAGGTTCAAAGCTTCAAGATGTGAATCTTGGAGAACCAAAAAAGGGGGCTATTGTGAAAAGGGTTGGTGCCTTTTGGGGAAGATTCATGGGGTTGGGAAACACATGAGTGGAGAGTCTTTGTGAGCAACATGGGTGAGTCTTGTGAAACCAAAAGAGAAGATCTTTAGTGAAATCAAAGGTTAAGGGTTGGTTCTCTTTTGGGGGTTAGATTCTAGTGTTGGGAAACAATTGTAAACACCTTGGGAGAGTGAAAATTCATGAGTGTCTTGTTCATGGGTGAGATTGGGAAAATGGGTAGAAATTATGGTTGTTCTTTGTGAGCTTGTTAAAACTAATTTCTTGTAACTCATTTTGTATCTCTTTGTAAGAACTCATTGATAGTGGATTGGAGAGATCAATCTCTCCTCCAGAGTAGGTCAAGTTGGACCGAACTGGGTGAACAATTTCTTGGTGTTGTTATCTTTTATCTACTCTCTTTATATTGTTTATTCTTTGATTCGATTGTGGTTTTGCTATGCACTTGATTCCTAGACTAGGTCTAGATTGTTGTTGTTGCTTGTGGTTATTTAACTTGGTTATTGGTTGTCATTGATACTTGCTCCACGAATCTAAATTTCATTAATGTGAAATTTGAGATTTGAGTCCAAAATTTACAACAATATGAAACTTGTTTCTAGACATAACTCTATCAAATATTCTTTAATTGCCTCATGACAAAAACGAAACTAGAAAGTATAGAATAATCCGACATTTAAGACAAGGGCAAGCACATAATTTACTAAATAATTTTTTAAATGTGTTTTGAGAGTGATAAAATTTTAATATATATAATCTTATTTGCAAAGTTACATCCTCATAGTATAAAACATATTTTAAACTTGCACATCAAGTAAAATCAAATAAAAATTGGCGTTGGTTAGTTGGCTTGTACGCCACAAGAGCATGGTTCAACTCCCGCTTCCAAGATCTCCTTAAAAAAACTGCACAATAGACACTTCAATTTTGCTCTCAGTTGGATTGTAACTCTGGTTTAGTTGCTTTTATGTTTAAATCGAATCGTGTTGTGGCTTCCTATCATATTTTTTCAAACGAGTAATTTTAACGTATCTATTGAACAACAATCCTTGTTGATGGGTAAATATCTTCCAACTCGTCAAACATTTTCCCTACTAAGCCATATGCTTCAACTTCAAAATTGGACCAGGCTTAGTTTCATAGACCTTAGAAACATTGCAATACAGCTTTTCACTAGGTTTTTTTCTTGAAACTATTCATTGTTGACTTTTCAAGGAAAAATACTTAATGAATCTGAAAGGAAATTTACAAGAAGTTGCAAGGAATTGTAAATTGTCCCCACAAGTTACATTCGTTGAACACATATCACATACATTATATTGCGACATTGTTTAGTTAAATCACTAAATATTTCTCTTTTAAATTAAATAAGTAAAAAATCTGTTTATAGATTATAGCAGATGTAGCAAGACTTTTGAATAGAACCTGTAGAAATAAAGAAATGGTGTGGAGTGTCACTGACAGTGCCAAATTACTCATAATTTCGCCTGTGAAATCTGTATGGTATGAACTGCTACTACAATTGCATAAGGAATGGTTGAAATGAGATAGAAATGAAATGGCTGAAATAGATTGGACAGTTTCCATCAAATTTAAGAAATAAAAATCCATTTAAAACTATTTAGAATCTCTACTTAGGAGCATATGTTTTGATTGTTGAGCTGAAAATAAAATTCACGAGTCCCACATTGGTTGTTTTGTAAATGAAAAGGAGTAAGTTATCTATAAAATAAATGAGCGACATAATTGTTTCTATAATAATGTACCATCAGAATCAAAATACATTGATGTTAATTAATTTGATGATTTTTTAGGGGAAAATCATCAAATGTTAATTAATAACTAGTGCTATTACGTTGCCGGTTGAATTGTTTTCTTTAGCAAAACCAATTTGATTGTCATCGTATGGCATTATTTATTATTTAAATGGTTTTTAGACCAAACCTCAAAAAGTAAAGTTTACACCAATTAAGAAATTGGATAAAAGAAAAAGGAAGGAATGCGTTTTAGAATTTTAATTATGTTTGATTTGCTAAAAAATGAAGAACATGACAAGTGTTGTATCATATGTAAAAGTGTTTCAGAGGCTGAACAAATCGAGACATGGGACAAAAACTGAAATTCTTGTCCATCATCAAACAACAACACAACATTTTGCCTATGTACAAGTTATCAAAAATACCAAAATAGTTTTGTCCACCAAAATCTTATAAGACCAATAATTTTTCAATACTATAAAAATTTGTCTTGTATTGTTCTGGATTGTGTTTTGTTGTTCTGTCTTGTATTGTTTTATCAAATACTTACTGTTTTACAGAGCAAACGCACCTAAAGAATTTAATTTGACCTTGTTAAAAAAATATGGGTGGTGCTTAAGGCAAAACAAGGAGCTCATGTTAACCAAACGAGGAGCTCGCAACTTTCATCTTTTAGACTAGCCTGAGGACTAATTTTTGAATGGACGTTAATTACTCTTAAAACTCCTAACCCCTTTCTAATAATATATTTTGTGGGAATCGAAGCTTTAATTATTTCACTCATGAGATTAACAATGTTATCATCTGATTCACACTCATATGATGAAACTTGTTTATGGGCATAAATTCAGTTCACAATGTACATATTGAATAACTTTATAGTCATTCAATATATATAAAGTCATTCAATATATTCAAGAAAAAAGACTTGATGAATCTGAAAGGAAATTTAAGTTGCAAGAAATTGTAAATTGTGCACACAAGATGCAGTACATTAGTTGAACACAAACATACAAGGTATTGCGACATTGTTTAGTTTAATTACTAAATACTTCTCTTTTAAATAAGTAAAAAAAAACTGTTTATAGCAGATGTAACGAGACTTTTAAAGCAAGTATCAAATTTGGGTTATCATAAAGAATGTTCATTTGTATCAAGGGAAGTATTTTTCAGTATTTGGCTCCAAATTCTTGCAAACTCTATGACAAGACTTTTAAATCAAGTATCAAATTAAGGCAACAAAATTTTCTAAAAGTATCATTTTCTCATCTTCCTAAAGGAAGGAAGAAAAAAAAAAACCAAGCGCTAAAAATGAACATGACAAAGCAAACTTGCTAGAATCAAACCTTTGGAAGCCTTCTAATCTAAGTTATCATTGTCCACAGTGAATCAATCAATGTACGCATGCTCATTATAACATTGGGACCTATTTTCACCTTGTTTTGTACCCCTCGCAATAAGGTCCATTAAAGTAAGGTTTTGCAGTCAAGACTAGATCTTGTGTGGAGACGAGAACCTGTAGAATTGTTGAAACGAATGGAGCCAAACACTCATTTTTGTTTCTGCTCCAAGTGTTAAATACAAAGCCAAACTTTTTCAAATTTGGATTCAACTTAGAAGAGCTGCATCGATTGTGGAAGTAAACTTGCTGCCATGAAAAGTGTCACATTTGTCATCGCTAAAAACAATGTTAGTCGGATAGAGTATCATCAGCCACATACCGGTGGTACATTGGGAAAGCGGAAGCCACCAAGATAGTAAAGATTGAAAAAGAAAAGACCATAATGGTATGGAGTGTCCCTTATGGACATTCATCATTGATTCATAAACTCAAAACAAATATTGAAATTTGATGAGAATAAAAGAAAAGAGTCAAAGGAACCATATTGAGCAAGCAAAATGCAAAAGCAGGTTGAACTCTATGGTATTCAGACCACAATTTTTACAGAGTTATTTATTTATTTATAGTAAATTCCAAATTCCAATTTCTTAACAAATATTTGAAAATCAATGAAGAAAAAGTTGACTAGCTTTCAATATGGATATATCACGAAAATAAGCCAAGACCCTTTGGATATGACAAGTCCATCAGCTTGAAACAATACAATCTTTATGTGTAAGAAAAGAACTTATTAGAAACATAAAACATTCAAAGGGGTCTCCATCTCTGAACCTGAAATTTCAGAGTTTTCTTAGAGAGGGTCGATAGGTTACACACACAGGGACTGGGGTTGCTTGTAAAGTTCGATGTCAGCAAAGTTTGAAGTTTGAGCATATGCTTTTATTGTTGAGCTGAAATTAAAATTCATGAGTCCCACATCGATTGTTTTGTAAATTAAAAGGAGCAAGTTATCTATAAACTGAGCGACGTGATTAGCTCAGTAATATATCTTGGGAGTCGATATAGTATAAAATGAACGAACGACGTCGTTGAATCAACAATGTACCATGAAAATCGAAATATAGTGCATATAATCAATTTGAAATTGGTTGATTAATAAATAGTGGATTCATGACATCAGTATTTATGTGGTTTTTAAGCGCATATACTTAAGGAAAAAAATTATTAGGTTGGATAAGTTTGGACGCTCGAATTTAATTTGGCCATATTAGCAAATAAGGACGGTGTTTAATGCAAAATGAGGAGTTCCGGTTAATCAAAATGTAGGAAGATATTATCCAACCTCCAAATTCAAGTACCAATGAATTTATTTGTGACTTTTTTTTGAAGAAGGAATTTGTTTGTGACTTAATTGATGCAGATTTAAGGGGTTTAAACACTCACCTTATCAATAATATTTTTTACCGGTTCGAAGCAAAGCAAAGCAAATCCTTCAAATTCTCGTTTTCTTCAGAAATCAAATGACACATTTATACGGAGAACTAACAAAAATTGTGTTTTCGGTGAAGTTCGCATATAAATTTTTGAAGGATAAGAATGAAAATCTAGTGTCGACTAAAATCTCGAAGCTAAAAACCATCTCTCTTCATACTCATTTCATTTGGAGAATGTTACATGAAAGGATTCATGTGAGATCATCTCTTTTATAAAAGGAATGGGTAGTTCATATACAATACTTACACTTCTCAATTCAATGGAACGTCTTTTACAAAAGACAAAACCGTGAGCACTTTCATAAAATCGAAAATAGATAATACTTCATAAACGATGTGCTTAGACTTGAGGTCGGAACAATAAATAACTTATCATTAAATTTTATTTTATTTTAGATGGATACATATCTTTAATATTTATTATTTTTTAGTTAAAATATTAATTTTTGACTCATCACTAAAGTACTTGTCAAAAAGACTCATCACTAAAGTGTAGTATTAATCCCTAAAAAAAACTATACTATAGTATTAAAAATTCAGAAACAAAACATTCTTCGTAAGTGGAAAATTGCAATTCAGGTTTAATCCATCAAGTCGGCGACCTTCATGATTTATTAGACTTCTAAGTTAAAAAGGTTGACTAACCATAGTCTGGTTGGTAAATTTATGTCACTAAGGTCATGTCATTTTCATAATTTCATTTGTGAGAGTGGTCCATTCTCCATATATTAGAATTATTGCTTGCTGCATATAAAACATTAATGAATGAAGATGTTTTGGTAAGCGTTTTAGGTCAATAGTCGTAATGAGACCATATTACAAACTGACAACAAATGGAAGCATGGGTAGGTAGTCAATGACTCACTGGTCAGAGTTGAAAAATCAATGGATGATTCTCATCCTTTCAATTATTACTTCCTAAAATGATACATTCATTAGTATAATTTTTTCTTTTTTGAGGAACATTCATTAGTATAATTAAAAATCAATTTTAGTATAAATATTTGAAGTCTCAATCATACTTTTTCAGAGAGAATAACCATGTGATTTTATTAGCAAGAGCACTTAGAAATGATGATTTGAGTTTCTTTAGGTTAACCAGAGGTCATGTTTTTTAGTTTAGTCTTGAAAATACAGTAGCATTAATTTTTTTAAGAAAAAACTTTGTCACATATTTTGATCTTAACCGACTCAAATTATTAATCTTTATGATTATCTGGCGAGTAAATATACCTAGTTTAAAACAAAAAACATGTGGTTTCACTTGAAATAAAGTTTGCCACTTGATCCATTTAAACAATGTGTACTTTAGATAAAATAAAATATAAACAAGGTGTACTTACCTGAAAATTATTACAAAAAGGAATGAATGAAGATTTGCCTGCATGTGATAGCCTATAGTGCGGTCCATGTGTTAGAAAATAAAGCACAAAATCCCGTTAATCTGCTTATATAATTCAGCATAACATGCAAATATTTTATTTTGAAAAAAAATTAATTATTAAAGCCTCTAAAAAATATAATTATTAAATAAAATTTGAAAGAGATAAATATTTAATCCCCATCAGCAAACATAGTAAAATATTACAGATATATTTAATATGATCGGGTGTGATTCCGAACATAATTCAGAACAAACGATTTACTTTCATTATTCGGTATGTGAGTTCACCGTTAATTGTTAATAACCAAAAAATAAATTATTGCCTATTTTGATTCTTATTTTATTTTTTGGCGTAATCTAGTCTTTGACAAAATATAATACTAAATTAGTTTATGACAATTTCATACAATGGATAAATTAGTCTTTGACTCATGATGAAAGGGGATTAATTTATCCACATTTATAAAAAAACAAGGATCAAGGCATTATTTTTTGTAGTAATCAAATTAGACCGCAGAAAAATTATGAATATCAAAATGAGTCTCCGCTAAAAAACAACCAAAAAAAAGATAGATATTAATTTTGATACACAATTAATGAAAAAAAAATTACACTTTCTACCAACTACATATCACTTCACAATGAGAGCATATACAAAATTTAACTATTTGATTATAATTAAAAGAGTAAAAACCTTTGGAGCATATCAATTAGTACCATATCCATAACTAAACAATTTGTTTAATTACAATAAAAAAAATTCGGAACATGTGAATTACTCCGTATATACATACATAATTAAACAATTGAATTAATTAAAATTAAAAGAGTAAAACATTTGGGAGCATAGTCGTACGAATTAGTACCATATCCGTAATTAAAGTAGCATGTAATTAAAATTTTTGAGTAAAAAAGGAAAGAAAGCGAAGAAGAAGAAGAAGAGAAATGACGGAGAAAAACAGCGTTATAACGGTTTCTGCTTCTTCACTTTCCACCCACGCACGCGTTCTATATAAATATAAACCAATCACACTCTAGCATTTCTTCTTCTTCTTCTTCACTGTTTCAATTTCTACTTTCTAAGTAAGATTCGCATTTCTTTTTTCTTTTACTTTAATCACTCCTCTATGCATTAACTCTATTTCTTTTCACCATGTTATGTTTCCAAACCCTATCTACAACTTATTATTGTTGATGATTATATTTTGCAAAATAAACTGAATTTATGGTTTAATTATTTTACCTTAATCACGTTAAATCACTATTTAGTGTATGTTTGGATTGATATTGGTAGAATCAGGTGAGATTTAATGTGATTTTAGCATAAGCTAAATTTTTCAGTTTTAACAAATTTACTGTGATTTTGTCATCCTAATATACAATTAGTAATATGTATTGGCTTGTAATTACTGCGCATATGGAAATCTTGTATTCAAACTAGTTTTATTACTTTATACCAATTTGTTAGATTGTTGAATGTTTTGTGTGATTTTACTGATTAATTGAGATTTATATTAAAAAAAAACTTGATTTCTTTCAATTTTTGGAAGCCTTTGTGTTCATGGTATTTATGGCCTGTTTCGATTGACCTATTTGACTTTATCTATTGATATAAGTTTTGTGAGACTGTTTCAGGAACTTGTCAAAACAACTTATTTTATGACCTTGTTCTTACGTTGTTTTTAACTCATTTTCATAAGTTCTCTAAGATCGCTTGTGAAAACAACTTATAGCTTATAAGAAAACAATTTAACTTTATTTTATCTTTTGCTATGGAAATAGCTTATACATAAGTGTTTATCTTGTTAAGTGCTTGTGCTATAAGCTCCAAATAAGTTGTTTATCCAAACAAGGCCTTTATTTATGATCGTTGTATGCAATTATTAGAAATGTTTGTTTATAATTGAATATTATAAGGGCATGTGCATTAAAACTAGATCTGCAAGGGCATTGAAATCAGGAGCATTAGAGTGTGCTTGTTTATTTAGGGCTTTGGAATCTGGATGTTTTTTAATGCTTGTTTACTGATTTGAAATTTCAATTTAATCTTATGCCTTTTTTGTTTGTTCTTCAGGAGAAAGTACGATTACAGTTTCTCGTTGCTGGAAATTAAGGTTTGCTTTTGACTTTTCTATTGTAATTTCCTGGAACAATAAATACCGATTGATATGATTTGCTAATGTTAATCCTAATAAATATATCTTAGGACTTGATTCTTTGATTCTGACTGTATTTTTCTATATATCTAATATTTTTTGAATTTTTATTTTATTTATTTTATTTATAAGCATGCCTTGAATAGCAATTTTCTATATATTTACTATGTATATCGACTATTTTGTATGTCTGCACCGCAGGTATCATGGGTTCAGCTTGTTGTGTTCCGGCAAAGAATCGTAATGTTACCGACAGTACTAAAGGCGAGAGTTTGGATAGAGATGTAACACGATCACCGTCATGGAGCTTTCGACGGGATAGTCAGGGGCGTTCAATGAAGTCATCTGTCGATGAGGCATTAGCTGAAAATATAATGACACCTTCTTCCGGTAAATGCTAAACTCTAAACTGCTATTATTTTGTCTTCCACCAAAAGGATAGTTGATTATATTACTATAGGAACTGAAGTGTGTTGATTACAAAAGAAAATCTGAGCCAGAGCTCCCAGCTTTGGAAGAAACTCCTAGCTCAAGGCACATGCTCAAAAACAGAAAGATAAAATGATCCTTACGTGAACCCCGTTGGTTGGCCGGCCCCCCTTATACAACCATTCTCTCTCCCAAAACTAACTCTTGAATCAGAACGCATTTTCTCTCCTTAACTGCATATCCCTATATTTGCTTCTATAGTCCTATGGGAATAGACTTGTAGAATCTTGTCTTATGTTTGTATTTCAGCAACCCATCACATATTGTTTGGTGGGTCTGAGTTAGAGGTTAGGGGGATGCAACAATTAAAACAGTTGGAATTCAATCTCCTGTTTGTGAAAACCTTTTCTGGACAGCAATTATCCCTTGAGAAATACTCCCCGGTTACTCTTAGCAGACTTTGTCATTAAATCATCAAAGCCCTTAAAGTATGCTTATCCAAAGATTAAAGCTAGTCAATATTTATACCAAGGCAATAAGAGTTAATACAAGACATTAAGTAAATAACAAGAATGTATGTTTATGTCATAATTGGTTAGGTTTATAGATATCTTATGAAAAATGAAAAACTTTGCTGTTCTACACTTATGTGCATCTGATCTCGATCTTATGTTTCTTCTTTATATCATGTGTTTCTTTGTTTGTGTCCTTTTCTTTTTCTATTTCCCATCTAGTATAAAAATTTTGAACTTGGTTCATTTTATTGAATGGTCCTAGACATTGTTTATCAGTTCAAAATGCTGTTTTTATGCACTTTTATTCCTTGGTTGCTGTTTTCATGTTTGCCATTGATTTTTTTTTTCCCCTTCCTCTATGTGCTCTTTGCAGATCTGTCAATGTCAAGCTATTTTTCAACAGTGGTTAGTTTTGATCAACTGATTTGCGACTATAAAAGTTATATTGCATAGTGTTATTTTTAGGCTTTGTACTATAGTACTTAGACTCACAGTTGTTGTTTTTGTTTAGGTGAAGGATCCAGGAGAGTCTTCAATACCAAATCATTCATTTTCATTACCTTCAATTTTCCCAACACCTACAGCAGGTCCATCATCTAGTCGTGATCATCATCATCATCACTCCAACTCTACCCCAACAAGATGGGCGCATCGTTCTTTGGGACAGCTTTCTGATAATCAGATGATCATGTATCTAAAATCACCAGACAGCTCAACTTTTGAAGGAAGGGCATCATTTGTACTCTCCACTTACAGCAATGAAGTTGAAGCTGGATCCCAATGTGGATCGTCCGATCGCTGGTCAGTGCACACCTTTTCTGAGCTGGTGTCCTCCTCACAAAGAGGAAGGTGGTCTTTTGACAGTGAGTGTTTTGGCTCGGGTCGTCGCAAGATAAGTGCATCCAGTAGCAGGTTGTCAAATTCATCTTCCATGGATCTACAATCTTGTGGGATTTGCATGAGGCCTTTGTGTGACAAATCAGCAGGGATCAACCAGAAGTTTATTGCTAACATTGACCTCTCATCTGTTGCTGTACTAGCATGCAAGCATGTATTTCATGCAGAGTGCTTAGAGCCTATGACTGATGAGGCAGAGAAGTATGATCCACCGTGTCCTGTTTGTATGGTTGATGATAAGCACTCTTCAAAGGGTTCCAGAAAAGGTTTTTGGGCTGAAGCAGAGATGAAGGCCAAGAACCTCAAGATATCTAGAAAGCGTGTTGTTGATAGCTATCTTGATGGTGGTTCTGATGTTTTTGATCGCCAAGAAGATATCGAATTGCGAGGAAAGGTTTCAAAGAGTGAGGCTAGCTCCAGTACGAGGAGCTCTGTTGGAAAGCCCTTTTCGAGGAAGCACTTTTCACTTGGGTCAAAGTGGAAGCGATCTCTGACTGAGAACGATTCTCCTAAGAAGAAAGGCATTTGGCCAAGATATAGAAAAAATTGAGTTCAATATCTGCTGTAAGAATTAGCCACTTTCTACTCAAAGAAGTAATATAACACCGTCAATTTAGAGTATTTAATATTTTCTTTTTCTTTTGGGGGTTTCTGAATTTACTAGATGTGGTCTAACTTTAATGACAATTTGAAATCGTTTTAAATTTATGGGAAAATTACACCCCTCCTCCCCTTACAGCAATCGAAATGTCTCTTGCAACGATGCCTAAAACTTAAATATGTTGATCGCTTTTTTTTTGTTAAATAGTGGAAAAATATGTTGATCTCTTAGACCATGTCAAATGAGCCTATTGAAAGCAATTTTCAACATGTTGAACCATTGGAGTAAGGGTTATTGAAGATGATGTGGAGGAAAGAGGTGATGAAGATGTTAAACATGTTGAAACTCTGCACCGAGAAGCCACGTGGCGCGTTACGGTTGGACAAAGCAAGCGTGTGAGATGCACGCGCCGACAGGGCGCGTGTGGAGTCAGAGAACAAGGAGAGAGAATTTTTTTTGGATAAAGCTATGACACTTGGCATGTTACGATTGGCTGCTTGGATTTTTATCATTTTTATGTTTTGGATTCAATTATTTCATTGCAAATAATTTTTTTTACCAAAATTCGTGATTTTTTTTTCTCTACAAATAGAGACTTGAATCATTTAATTTAGACACATAAAAAAAACAAATTTTTCACTCTCTTAATCTTATTATTAGCTTTTCTTGTGAAGTTTTAGTCTTTATTTAAGTGAAATGGATCCCAATAATATTCAATTCAACATCCAAAATTCTTTTGATTACTTGTGTGTTGTGTGCTTAGTTTGTTGTTTTGCATTTTAAGTTATTTGTATGTTGCGTGCTTAGTTTATTGTATTGCATTTTAAGTTAAGAAAATCAAAATAAATTATTTAAATAAATTTTGTTTTTACAAAAAACAATAAAATTTGTTAAGTGTCTTTTAATTTGATTATAATCGATAATTGTAATTTTATGTAATAAAAAACAAAAATATAAAATTAAATAAGAATAAGAAATAAAATGTGGTGGGATAGGCTGTTGAAAGAAAAAAATCATTGGAGAGAATAAAAGTTGAATGAATGAAGAGAAAATAACTTGGAGTGTTGAGAATTGAAAAAGTGGATGTTGAAGGAAAAAAACCATTAGGGATGGTCTTAGGTTTTAATGAAATGACAGAATTGTGCCAATTTGGTCACAAGTGAAAAGGGTCTAGAGAGTAGAACGAATCTGATGATTGTCATTTGTCAAAGGAACAGTGAATGTTGCAAATGATAAATGTTGGCTCACCTCTGATGCTTCTGAATTTAGTATGAAAGCATCCGAGGTGACAGTTTTATTGCCATGTAAAACGTGCTTACCAAATGCCTAGTAGTCATGCAGTAGGTGTTTTCATTCATAAATATTTCTCAGACACAATCCGACATCAAAACGTGTGTATGTACAGTTTCTGATTTTTATATTATTCATCTTTCCTCTCTCAGTATTTTATACGGTGTGCATACCAACTGGAGCAGATCTGGACTCTCTTTTGTATGGGTGGAAAGGGGAATAAGTGTTCGTTTACTTGGAAAGGAAACATGTTAATTTATCGCATGATTTGTGCTTTTGAAACATCGATTTACTTGAATAATTATGTTAGCAACACACTATCTTTTCTTGAATGACGTTTTCTACTTTAAAGCAGTATCTATCTTATATTAACACTAGTCACAGTGTTTGTGAAGAGTCAATGAACTATCACAGTTTCCAAATAGGTAGAACAATTTATGCTACCGTTCTTTAAGTTTGAATTATTCAACAATATAAACTACAACGACATTTGCCCTATAGGACTCAAACAAACATGATGTGATATAAATCATGATAATGGACATGCAAATGAATTAGTTGGTAGGATGATTCTGCAACCTTATCTTTATCTTACTTTTTATTTTCTAAAATTTACACACATTTTAAAAATACACATAAAAATCAAAGAATGTTCTACTTGACATCAATATTTTGAAGTAAACAATATCAAAATATGATCAGTCACAAATAAAAAGGGCTTTCTATCTGGTCAATTATACTCTGCAAACCAGATCTGTAATCAGGGTAAAGTAGTTGCACCCCAAGTTCCTTCTTCATCAAGGCATTAGACACTCTCTTCTCACCCCTTTCATTTCTTGTTTTTACAATTGACCAGTCTTTCTGCTCCAGATGTCGCAAGTTCAAGCCTGGCCACTTTTTCTCCACCAATTTCCTTGCATATTCAAATACTTCTTCCCTTGGAGCTGGATCATCATCGACAATATTGTAAACTACCCTGAAAATCACGTTCAAGACTGCAATCAGCAACTAAAGTCATTTGTCCACTTTTTTGTTTATTAGTACTCTGATAGTAACCAATTCATATTCAACAAAAGATGGAGATGAAGATAGAAAATATTAGAGTCTGTTCTGCAGGTGAAAAAAACATTTTATGTTTTCATTTATTTTTCACTATGTTATCTGTTTTCAAATTCTACAGAAGAAAAAAAAAAGTTGTTTCATTAATCATTATCATGTTTAAACTTCAAACAATACGATAATTTTATAATTAAACTTAAAAAGTAAAAGTAGAAAATACAGTGTCATTTTATCAAAACAAACATGCCTTTATTAACAGTAGCACACACCACCCAGTACTGTCAATATAAATTCCGAAACGGCGATGATAACAGTTCTTACAGTTTGTGTGTTCATGATGAAGGAATTCTACTAAATCTACAATTTAAGATCTGAATTTGTTGATAGTCACATCAGTTCAGCTTCTTTCACATGTATTTACAATTGTTGTTGCTCTATGTGGCAAAATATCCTACATGTAGCAAACCCTTCATCTGTTTCATATTGTACACTTTCTAATTTTATAAATACAAAAAAAGAATTTTCAATAGGGTAAAGTTTAAATGAAGTTCCTTAACTACTGTTGGTACTTGCAACACACAAAAAGGCGGTTATTTTCATTTTAGAAATACACATGCAGGCACCTGTTGATTTAGTTTTTAACAGTTATATTTACATTTAAAGTGTAGAACAGTATTAACAGTTATTAAGGAACTGCATCTAAGTTTTATCTTTTCCAATACGCATGACGAAGGCTTTGAAATAAATTTGAAATTAAAGATCTAGGTTTCTTCAACCATGCAGACAGTTCATTGTAACAGTCATAAACCTTCTAACTACTTCAGACTAAACCTACCTGTTTGCTTTACTGTTGGAAACCTTTTCCTAGTTTGTTCAGAAAATTGTGATAGAACACTATGGCGTCGTTTAATTCATGTAGCCGACCCCACTTAATGAGATAAGGCTAGGTTGTTGTTCAGAAAATTGTGACACGTGTCAAATTCCAATATATTCAAAAAAGGAAGATTTGAGTTAGGAAAAGGCAGGTTAGTTCTTGGGCATTATTAGTTCTTGGTTGATAGCTGACCGTGTAATAAGCTATTAATAGTTAGTTAGATTATTATAAATAGAGAGGAAAGGAAGGTTGAGAAGGGGGCAGTTAGTTGGTTGGTTATTAATTGTGGGAGGAGCACATACATACATCAATAAAACTCTTCTTACAATGGAAATTCACCTGGAGGAAGAAGGTGCGTCAATAGTAGCCATAAGTGCCTGACAGATATCATCAACATGAACTCTAGACGTAAATTTTCGGTGTTTTCTCCTCTTCTGACCTTCTGACAAGGGCTTCTGCTTGATTATTGTATCGACAGCGCTAAAACAAAAGAACTGTTTATGCCAAATGAATATAATATACTAAAAAAGACAGAGAGACAGACCATGTAACCATAACCACAATTTTATAATTTAAATCCCTGATAATAGCCACTGTCTCATATCATATGCTAATTTACTTATTAGAATGACATATCCTTGGAATGACACGCTTGAATTCATATTATAGAAACATGACTTGGAAGATAAGTTAAAACAAAAAAGGTAAGTACCTTCTACCAGGGCCATAGATACCTCCCAATCGACATAGTAGTGGTGAGAGCCCGATATGGTGAGCCAAATTTGACCAGCCTTGTTCAGAAGTTAACCTTAATTTAGCTGACTCATTTTCTGGATTTGTAGGATAACTGCCACATAACGAACATACACAATAAGAGCCAACTAACAGAGTAGTTTCAGAAATTTCGGAAGACAAACAATTGTTTTATTTCGTTACACTATCTTACTCCTCATCTACCAATTCACCATCACAATCTCCATAAACACCTGCAAGCAAGACAGAAAATGTTTGTTAATTTCTGAACATTTTTCCATGTCTAAAGCAAGCAGCAGCACATGACTTGTAGTTGTGCATGCAGACCTGATTGTTGAAACTCTAAAACATATCATTTCAAATCCTATCTCAGTATCTTTATTTATATGCAAAATATACTAGCTTTTTTTTTATCTACGCAATATGTCTGTTTTTCATTTTTATTATTAACACAAAATCTTTCTTAATAGCTATAAAAGTAATCCAACAAACCTTAAGCCAATCCACGGAATCTAATAACTTAATAGTCAAACTATTGTTTGTTTTTGGAACAAAACATTTAAGTAACTCCTGACTTAAAGGATGTAGCTTATAATGTCTGACTTTAGAACTGTTATGAGTGTAGAATTTTCAACCATCTACCAGCAGCAAGAATCAATGTATGAACAAACACAAAAAAATAAAATAAAGTGTCTTCCAACTATCAAAGTTTACTTGCTTTGACCAGCTAAAATATTTTATTTTGGAAGGAAAAGAACAAGGTAAAAGCGCAAAACAGCCCGTTATTCCATTTCTGTCCATGAACAAAAACAGTGACATTAAACTCTACTAATTTCATTGAAGACTTACTAGTTGAAGACAAGTAACTGAGCCACTTAAGATCCCCGTTGACTAAAGAGCTTCTTATAAGTTCTTCATGCTGAAGCATCTACGCATCATTCAAATACGTAAGTAAAAAGGGAAAGTTGAAAGAAATTATCCAAGAATGTATAATATATTCAGCAATGGTAACGCATTAGAGTTGTTATAATAAGATCATACCGGGTCACCAATGCCCACAACAGGGGGTACCGAAACAAGAAAGTGAGTGTAATTTCTCAGTTGTTGTAGGATACTCAGACTGCAAAATAATTATCTGTTTTATGGCCAATCAAGAAAACCAAAGGAAAAAAAAAACAATGAAAGAAATAATATCAGAACAGTGTTTACCAAACTACAACTTATTATTGGTAAACTTGTTAAAAAAAACTTATTATTGGTAAATTTGCATGCATTCCTTTGAATATCATAAATTAAGAAACCTTGTTATATTATCTAACAAGTATTTTTCATAGCATGTATGATTATTAGGTTTATATATTGGTTCTAACTCATCCTTACAAAACCGGCTTGTAAGGTGAGGGGTGCCACTCTATATAAACTCTAATTAGGCCTTATCTTTAATCTTTGTGGAACTTGGTTTTTCCAATAATGATAACATAATGTAGCATCGCCACTTCAGATTGAGAGTTTGATATTGATACATGTAGTTACGTTCAATCATTCTATTTTCTCAAATTATTATCAATGTTACCGTTAATGTGTTGATGCCGTGTCCGTTATCCGTTTCGGAATCAATGCTAATATTACTATTCAACAACATCAATGAATAGAAAAACAAGGTCCATTATAATCCTCAACTTGGGCATCTAAGGTCTGTTTGAATTAGCTTATTTGAGCTACTCTCACCCGTCTCAATTATAAGCAAAAGTTCACTTTTTAGATTCATTCAAGAATTAATGTATTTGGTCTATAATACAGATCAAATACATTAGTTATTGAATGAATTTAAAAAGTAAATTTTTGCTTATAATTGAGACTGTTTGGGAGAACTTATGACATGTCTATAAGTTGTTCTCAGTTTATTTCATAAAATAAACTCTCCATTTCATAAACTCTCCACGATAGTTTATGAAAACAGCTTATAGCTTATACGAAAACAATTTGACTTTATTTTAACTTTTGTTATCTACTAAATAACTAATACATAAACACATCAAGAGCTATAAGCACTTAATTAGACTCACTCAGGGTGGTTTGCATCAAAAAGGTGAACATGAAACCCCATATCCTCAAGCTTCTTCTTCTTTACAAGTGTTGTACAAGTACCAGAAACAACCCTATCAAAAACCACCAACCCAATGAGAAAAATATGAACTTTTTAAGAACAATGAAACAAAGAAAGAGAATTAGTAGAATGATGTTATCTAACCATCCTTGGTTTTGAAGTTTGCGTGCAAGTGTTTGGCCCACAAATCCCAATCCTAGAATAAACATGCGGTTTTCAGATTTTGTTGATAATAACGTTGGTGTTGTTGTTGACAGTGAGATACGAACATTTCTGTGAGCATGTATATGTCCATGGCGGAGACAAATCGGTGAACCTCGTACTTGACCAATTTCCATGTC
>Ga0209282_1000486_pt1 | contig 19321 bp, 7 predicted proteins | sample Mtrugardesep15_FD_187529 | JGI IMG/M metagenome (GOLD analysis project Ga0209282, IMG submission 187529) | Root nodule microbial communities of legume samples collected from California, USA - M. trunc garden sep15 (SPAdes) (version 2) | ecosystem: Host-associated > Plants > Roots > Nodule...
GGAGGGAAATGTATTTTTCTCTAATATGTTTTGAATAAGAGGGGAGGGGAATGTATATTTTAACATAAGAGGGGAGGGGAGTGTAATTCAAGCATCTTTGAGGGGAGGGGAGTGTAATTTACTCATATATATAAATTCAGCGCATTTTTTAGTTGGAATTTTCTTTCTAAAAATACCCTTAACACATGTAATAAATAGATAAGAATGAATTTAAATATTATAACAAAAGTAACAAACACAATATGAATATATGTATATTTGTTTTTTTTCCTTTATCATTTAAAAAATATAACAAATTAGATGAGTATATTTATGCTTACTTTTTCATTATCCCAGTTACACTCTTAAACAATTTTTTCTATAATAAAGATTGTTGTTCGTGTCATTAAAAAAAACAACAAAAATTATATTTTTACTTTTAATCAAAACTAAAATTTCATAAAAAAATACCGTTCATAATTTTCAAACGTTACCGCAATAAAAAGAGCAGAAAGATGGGCACGAAGTGCCCGTCTTTTCGCTAGTAATTATAATGTTATTAGTATCATTTTAATTAGGGCCCGTTGTTACGGATTAAAATAAAAATGATTTTAACATAAAATAATTTAGAGATTATATTTTAGAGATTTTATGAAAAATCAGAATCTATTTTGTGTTTGTTTACCGTAATAAAAATCACTTTTTTTAAACAAATAATCTAGTTGGTTGGATACAACTATATAAAAGAGATTTTTTGTTACAAAATTAGTTCAATCTTTTAAATCATATTTTCTCTCTCCTCTAGAAAAAATCTATTTTTTGAGAAGTTGTGTTTAACAGCTTCTCATTTGAAGTTGTTTTTAGATTTTTTTTAGATTCTGATTTTTTTTAAAAGTTGTAACAAACGGATGTAAAACTCTTAAAAGTGATTATTTTATTAAAAAAATGATTTTTTTTCTTAGAAAAGTAATAACAAATGGGCTCTTAATAAAAATTACCCTTTCCCTATTTAATTTTATTTTTTATGACTAGTATGTAGTGCGGTTTTTCTAACTTTAAATTTGAGTGAGTGATGGCCTGTTTGTTACGGATTAAAATAAAATTGATTTTGACATAAAATAATTTAGAGATTATATTATAGAGATTTTGTGAAAAAACAGAATTTATTTTTCGTTTGTTTACCGTAATAAAAATATCTTTTTTTAAACAAATAATCTAGTTTGTTTGTATACAACTATATAAAAGGGATTTTTTGTTACAAAATTAGTTCAATCTTTTAAATCATATTTTCTCTCTCCTCTAAAAAAATATATTTTTTGAAAAGTTGTTCTTAACATCTTCTCATTTGAAGCTGTTTTTAGATTCTGATTTTTTTAAAAATCTGTCACAAACGGATGCAAAACTCTGAAAAGTGATTATTTTATTAAAAAGAGTGATTTTTTCCTTAAAAAAATTATAACAAACGGGCTCTAAATTTAATAATTTAGATTATTAAAAAAATCTTCTTTTTTTTGACAAAAGATGATTAAAAAAATCTTGTCATTAGTATCATTATTATGTTTTAAAATATTTTCAATATGAATATAACCTTGTGAAAATAATTTAGATGATTAATGAATAATGAAACTTTCAATTTCAGCATATGAAACTTACTGCACGAAACCCATATGAACCTGTCGAAGATAAAACAAGCAACATTAGAAAGAGATTCTTTACTTTATGAACGGAAAATCACCTACATTTTTTCTTATATCTCTTATATTTTATTTTCTCTCCTATTTTTCTTTTATAATTTTTACATGAGTAAATCATCAAATTCATCCTTGAATTTATAAGGATCAGCCAAATGCATTCTCAATTTGTCGAAATATCACATTAATCCATGGATTTGTCAAATGTCAATCAAATTAGTCTCTCCGTCAAGTTGTGGTGTTAACGGTTCTAACGTGGTCTGTTAACCTCTCACAAGTCTTGTCATGTCAGATGTTACATAAGCAATGACTAATTTGATCGAAAGTGACAATTGACAAACACGAAATTGATTGATTTGCACAAAATTAGAACCCTGATTTGTAGAAAATGGTCATTATACAAGAGATTTTTCTTCCCCAAATCTATAAAATTAGAACCCTAATTTTCAAATTTGTGATCTAGAATCTAAAATTCCCAAAATTTCTTCTATTAATTGATGACAACATTCTTCCCCAATTCTAAAAACTTCAAAAACAGTTGGATGTGGTGGAGCAGGATCCCTCAATGGTGTTTCCTTAGACCTTTCAGTTGAAGTAACTGATCCTCTCATGCAATACTTCCCTGTACTCACTCCCTGCAATAAAATCAATCAAAACAGTCCCGAAATTTCTAAAATTTTCAATCAAATTAGTCCCTAAATTATTACACTTACCATCAAATAAATCCTTAAAAGAGGGGTAAAATTGGGAAAACAAAAAAAAATTGAAAGTGAAAAGTTAAAACTGAAATTTGTTGCGTTTTTATCAAATTGGTCCTTGTACACATGGTTGACTGGATGACACGTACACAACACAACATGTAGGACGACACCTCAGCATCACTAACGAAAATATTGGACGAAGGGATGAATTTGATGGACGTTTGTTAAATTCAAGGACAAATTTAATATTTCGATAAATTGAGGGACGAATTTGGCAGATCTGTGCAAATTCAAGGACAAGTTTAATGATTTACTCTTTTTACATTGTATCTTATTTTTAAGTGTAAAGTCACGAAAGGTAAAGAACCCAAATCTTTTTTTTTTTTGGTTTAGTAGCCTAGTGGCTAGAGCTCACACAATTAAATGTGGAGAAGTGGGGTGTCCGGGGTTCGAATCCCGACCCCTGCATAAATTATGCAGTGTCCCTACCAATTGAGCTAAGCTCACGGGGTAAAGAACCCAAATCTAATGATGAAATAATGGATAAGTAATAGGGTTGTTACAAGTAGTAATAAAAGTTGTTACAAGATAATATAACTTATAACCTAATAATAAAAATAATAATAAAAGTTGTTTCAAAGATAATATAACCTAATAATAATAATAATTGTTACAAGTATAATATTGAGATTTTAAATTAATTTAAGAATAATTTTGATAGTACAATAAACTTTGCTCTCCTCCTCTTCTCTCTCCGCCCCTTCTAAAAATTGAACTAAACACTTAAAAGTTAAAAATCTCCCCTTCCTCCCCACCCGTCCAAAACTCTTGAACCAAACATAGGCTAAAATTTTTTATTTTTTTTATTTCATCCCTCTAAAACAAAGATTCTTTAGAAAACTCCCTCAAGCCATATGACGTGGATATTTAATTAGTTTTCAATTTTTGTTTGGCCACACGTGTAATTATGTGACACGTCATTGATTAATTAAAAAAACACAAAACCCATCCCCTTCTTCACTATTCATCTTCTCTGATCCCCATCTTCATCTTCTCAAATCTCCATTTCTCTTCTCTACCCCCATCAATCTTCATCCCTAACCTACACCTTCATCTAAATCATCAACACAATTGACAACACCACAACAAAGAACAACAACATCGCAGAACATAAAAAACCCGTCAAAACGCTTTGTTATCACCGACATCACATAAACTAACAATTACGCATAGAATTTGGATTCGGAGACATAACTTTTGGATTTGGGTTCAAGTAATTGTCTGAGAGAGGTTCCCAAACAATCAAATTCAAGCACAAATCAATTTTGAAGATTTGAAAATAGATTTGAAAATTCATAAATAAATTTTGAAGATTTAAATTGGTATGACACAAATCATAGTTCGTAGCCTTCAATCACACACACAGTTAATCCGAATAAAATGTTATCATTATTAAGGTTCTTTGGCTTCATTGTTAGAGAGAGGTGGAAGAGAAGAGAAGAGAAGAGACGAGATAGGAGGAGAGGATAGATTTTTTTAATTAATGCATTTGTGTTTTTTTCTTTTAAATTGCAAAATGAGTTGGCATTTTTTCTTTAAGGAAAATGAGTTGGCACTTAATAACACATGTGGAAGGAGTAAAAAAATGAAAAAATAAATAAATAATATACACAGTCATGTGCCATGTCAGCGCCACATCGACGAATCTGCTGAGTCAGATATGCTAGGGTCTATTTCTGAAGAATCTTTATTTTACTGGGACGGAATCTAAAAGAAATTTTTTACAAGGGACAAAATAAATAATGTCATATTTTACAGGGGGGTAAAAACACTACTAACCCTACCAAAAATATATGAAAATTGCTCACTCAATCCCAACAAAATGGACAAAAGTACTCCCGCGCGACTTAAGTAACGCTCGGTACTTTTAACGTGAGTTAAGTCACGCAAGTTGTAAACCCATCATGACTTAACTTATGTTACGAGCTGTACTGTTTTGGTACAAAACCCATCAGTCCCAACTTTCAAACACCATTTTCTTTCCCTCTCCATCTCCAAAAACCCAAAAAAGTGTGTTTTTTTGGTCAAAATTTTCATTTTAAATTATTGCAAATCGTCAAGAATCAAGTTTCTACGCTCATCAAGCATAAAAAATCAGGTAATGTATCATCTTAAGTCATTTGATTTTATTGGTTTTTGGGTTATGTTTGTCGGTTCTGGAAGTAGTGACAACACGAGTTAACTCCGTTGGTGTTAAACCAGGGTGACTTATGTCATGTTTAAAATTTTGCGTCAATTTTTTTGTTAGCTTGTTGCACAGGTTATTTATAGTATTTTTACTTGTTATTCAATAGACATAATGATGGTTGAAAATGTGACTGATGATGACGTTGAGCCGAAACCGGCCATAATTGAAGCTTCCGACGATGTCAAACCAACCGTTAATGTAAAGTTGAAAGTCAAAATTTTCTTTCAAGCTCACATTGAAGAGAAACCTAAACCGGTACCTACTGGTGTTGCCAACTTTACTTGAGCACTTGAGATGTTGGTTGGTGTCACTTCTACCAAAATGACATAATCTGTTAGTTTTATCTTTCTTTCCTTTGAACAAGAGGATAACTTTACTTGGGCACTTGAGATGTTGGTCGGTCTTTTATCCTCAAAACTCAACATGCATAAGAGGAAAGTATTTTACTTACAATTATCGGAAACGATGGTTGTGTAGCTGGATTCAGAGGGGAAAGTTTGAGCTTTAAAAATTAAAGCAAGGAGTGTGTTTTTTAGACATCGTAATAGGTTTCGACTTGAACCAAGTTTGAGCTTCAAATCTGCCGGTGGTGTTGAGAAATTGCGAGGATAAGGAAGAAGAGAAAGAGAAAGAGGTGAAAAATAGATTATTGTTTTTAATATGAAATAATAGTGAAAATGGGATACGGTACAAACATATCTAGTGAAAATGGGATAGGGTACAAACATATCAAGTGTAAGCTCCGACAAAACTTTACTAATGTACCGTGGGCGATATTATTCACTTGTGCATGCTAGCATGTCATGGTTCCTATCTTAAACTTGTTATTTGGCAGAAAGGTTTGTGTGATAAAAAGGAAGTTGCAAATGGTCGTGTGGATCCTGATGTATGAGGAGTGGACTTTTGCAGTGGAATTTGTTGTAAAAAACGCATTTTTTATTTCAACCATTTTTTATCTCAATCATTTCAATTCATTTAAACGATAATTCTTGTATGTATTTTATTAAATTTATGACGTTGTAAACGGATACAAAAGTCCAAAGGGATCTTCAACAACAATTTAGAATGAATCTATGACGTTGTGATATGTGCAATTTATCTCAATCAACTACTTTTATTTCAATTCATTGTAAACGGATACAATAATTACACATGAATGCAAAATAAATGGACCTATAATATTAATTTATGAATTTGCTAAGATGGAAACTTCTATATTAGCGTTCTCATACTATTCACTATACAAGAAAAGGTGTGGGGATATAATTGAAGGAAAAGTTTATATTTACGATTTTTTGTTGTTTGATCATCCCTAATGCTTCTGATCAATATGAATTAGAGAGATGTTTATGATTTATGAGATGAGCTTGCTTTTGTATGACACAGGGGTAAGGCTGCAAATACTCTGAAAAACATGTTAACTCATATACATGCACTACGAATAATTTAGGTTGGAAAACACTTCCAATACTAATTTATATTAGAAAGATCAATATGTATACTGCCTACACAACATCCATATACTATACTAGTGTATATTAGAAAGATCAAGCATGTATACGCAATTACGCATACACAACATCCACAACATCGCATACACAACATCCATACTATACTAGAAAATAAGAGAAAGATCAAGCATGTATACGCATACACAACATCGAGTACACATCATCCATATACTATACTAGTGAATATTAGAAAGATCAATATGTATACGCATACACAACATCCATACACTATACTAGTGTATATTAGAAAGATCAAACATGTATACGCATGCACAACATCGCATACACAACATCCATATTCTATACATAACATTTATATACTTGTGAGGGGTATGATTTGTTAGGACTCTACGTATTGATGTTGACTGTCAAAAGAAAGAAGAAAAACATCTAAAAGTCAACTTACAAGCATCCACTTCTCAACCTTCTAGGATTTCATGTGTACTTTATTGTTTCCATCAATCACGGTATTTGCAACAATGTGCCTTATAAAGAAGAAAAACATCTACAAGTCAACTTACCAGCATCCACATCTCAACCTTCCAGATTTCATATGTACTTAATTACCTGCAACAATTTGTATTATAGCTGGAACAAGGAGTTTCACCACAAAATCTGCAACCCGTTCAGCAAAGGGGTCTTCATCAATGTCATCCTGCATTCTCTAACCGTTGGATTCCTCAACAACAGCCACATTCTTAGCCTTATAAACAAAATATGCCACCCGTTTAACAAAGCGATCATCATCAACAAGTTTTTTCACCACTAAATTTGCAATCCGTGAAACATTGGGGTCTTCATCAATGTCCACTTCCATTCTCCTATCAACATCAAGTTTTTTTACCACAAAATTTGCAATCCGTGTAGCAGAGATGTCTTCGTCAATGTCCATTCCCTCATCACCTTTCTGACCAATGTTCTTACTATCAATAGCCACATTCTTACCTGTGTCCACTATCTTAACACCAACTTTAACCTTGTCAACTGTCCTCTTACGCTTCCTACAAACTTCCTGACCAACAGAGCTCTTATAAATCAATTTTTTACGCCTTTCCTCAAGATCATTATACTTCTTCCTAATGGCTGAAGCATTGCGCTTTGCTAAAACCTTTCCAAAAACCGGATCATCCAAAATAGCATTCCAGCGTTTATCACCAATAGGAGGAATATGTTTGTATTTCTCAACACCTGAATCTAGAGCATTAATCTCTTCATCACACCAAGTATCTCCACAGCTTAAGCGTTGGGCAGAGGAGGAACCAAAGCCCCCATTATCTTCATCAGACTCAACCTCATAATTGCTATTATCTTCATCAGATTCCACCTCAGGATGGATTGGAGCAGGGAGCTGATTGTTATTCATCAGATTCCACCTCAGGATGGATTGGAGCAGGGAGTTGATTGTTATTATCTTCATCAGACTCCACCTCAGGATGGATTGGCACAGGGAGCTGATTGCTAGTATTAAGATACTTGTTCAAGAAGTATTTATTACTCATTGTGCTGGAGACACAAAAGCAAAAAAAAAAAATCAGGTATACATGTATTTATATTATAACACGATAACAGAAGTAATATGTTTACAACTACAAAAAAATCATTTCATATGAAAAGACTAAACTACACGTATAAGAGCAGCAAATAAGACAAAAAAACAACACATATTACAGAGGAAAAGGAATTCACAGTTAACTGCACTATATACAAGTACCAATATAACATATAATAACAACAACCGAAAAATGAATATTAAATTTGAACAGCTTTTCCATCATTAACAAACATTTGAAATAAATCAAATCAATACTAACTAATACATAAACAACAATAAGAACATAAAATGAAACAAAGTTAGACATTAAACAATGTTGAAGAATATAGATAAAATAAAACTATAAAATGCACGAAAATATAAATTCAGGTTACGATCTGTTGGTGATTAAATGAAAATTGAAAGTTCTATAGAATTTTATCGGTTAAATAAGGAAATAGAAAAATTGCATTGAATTTTAAGAACAAAAAACTAGGTTAATATTTAGAAACAAAAGAAGTATAAATCAGACGAAAATATAAAATAAAGTTTGGATCATTCAAGAAACAAGTTAATCAAATAATAGAAGCTAAATTTGAATATTAAGAACAAAAATAAACAAAAACATAAGCAACAGATTTGATGATGATGAAGAACTGAAACGATACATCAAATTATTAAGAACAACTAGGTTAAAGCTTAAATACCTCACAAGTGATCAACGTAGATGAAGATCAAATCCACCGAACTGTATCTCCAAAAATCCCCTGAAACAAACAAATTTAAATGTGAGAGAGAGAGAGAGATTCAAGAAGAGTGAAAGAAAACGTACCAGAAAATGGAGCGGGAAAAAAATGATACAAACAACATCCTTTTTATAGGGGAATTGTGTTGGGCTTTCAATGGTGTTATTGTTGGCCCTTAAGATGTCTTGTGATGTAAGTCATGGTTTCCGGTTATAATTCAAATCATATCAAATTATAACAAAAATATAAATAATTGAAATGATTTAAAAAATAACAAACGAAAATGTAAAATACGATGTAAAAAAAAAAGACGGGGAAGATGGTAAAAATAATAATGTGTTCATGGTCACAAGGGGCCTCAGTGATATTCGGTATAAAAACGTTATGCGTTTTATAGCTCACATCATTGGTCCAATATAATTGTCACGAACAGAAAAGATAAAACATGTTCTTTTAACTCAAAAGCATTGTTTGCACAACTAATTTGCACAACTTTAACGAATAATGGAACAAACAAAACAAGTAAAATTGAAATTGAGATGAGAATGGATATATACTTAAGTAGAAAAGACATTGAAAAGTTTACAAAAGACATTGAAAAATTTACAAAGGTTGCTCTTTAAAAAATAAAAATAAAAAAGGTTTAGAGAGGTTGTTGTGCGGCGGTCACACAGAAAATAGTTAGGGTTGAAGGATACAATATTAGCTTGAGAGCATTTATAGTTACTTTGGTAGATTTGGTAGATGGGCTTGATATTGGGTTATTGTGCTTGGTGACATGGACTTGCTAACTTTACTCGTTCAAATCAAAATTACTAAACTGAGCCGAACTAAAAAATTTGAATCATTGTTAACAATTATAGAACTAAACTAAATCAGTTTAATTTATTTTAGTTTATGATTTATCGGTTTGGTTTGAAACAGTTCAATTCAGTTTTAAAATTTGATTTGATTTGATTTTTTTATTTTTTTCAACGGTACTAATAATAACAATTTGATTAAAAAAATATTCTCGTCGAAATAATATTTTTTTTTTTTAAAAATTATTCGGTTTTGAACCATAAAACTAAACCATTATAGCAGTTTGGTTCGATTTAAAATACAAAGAGTTCAGTTCGATTCGATTCATTTTCCTTCTTAAACTAAATCATGTACATCCCTAGGTAGAAGTAGGGATGACAAAAAAATCTACACCCGCGGATATATGCGGATAAAATCTGCCACGGACACGAAGCAGATACCTTAATGGATATTCATGGATAAAATAAACAGATATTTTAACTACCCATTAATTAATGGGTACATATTTAATGATATTCACACCTGTATATATCCATATCTGATATTAAATTGGGTAAATTACATAAATAACCTTAATAACTTTCAACTTCGTAAGCAAAAATCCTCGATACTGTGAGTGTTATTGGTTATTACATGACTATTCAAATATGTATTACGCTTCTTTAAAAGGAGTGAAAGTGGTCGGGATTTTTTAAGCAAAAAACTTTGTTCTTTTGTTAAATCAAAGAACTTTATATTTATTAAATGTAAGAAACTTTATTTATATTTTTGTCGAGTTAGTGACTTTTGTTGTTATTGTAAATGAATATTATGTTTTGCTAAAAAGAAAAGAAAATGCATGTGATGAACTTTTGTTTTTAATTTTCAGGTAAAAAAAAATTAACAATTTTATTTATAAAAGTTTTCTATGGATATCTGTATAAACCTGCAAATACCTCAAAATCAGTGGATTATCCGCTAAACGGATGCTCACGTGCATATGGATAAGGTACATATTTCATATTTATTCAACGAAGCGGACACAGATTATCCATTTACATCCCTAGGTAGAAGTAGCATTTTCAATTTTGGTATAGGTAAGTCTAGGGTTGGGAATAGGTCAGCCCGTCCTATAGGTCCTACGTCTTAACTTTTTTAATAAAAAAAAGACATGCTTGTGCTTTTGAAAAAATCTATTTAAGTAAATAGATCACAATTAATCTATCCAAAAGACTTACGAAGCCTAATAGGTCTACATACATATTATTAACACTTATTTTTTAATATAATTTATATTAGGCTTAAATATGCATTTCATCCCTGTAATTAGGGGTCGTTTGAAATTTCAATCCTGAGCTTACTAATCCTCCCATTTTGCCCTTGCAAATATTAATCATTTGACTTTTGGTCCTAATTAAGTTTTTTTGTTGAGGTGGACTGTCATTAGCGACATGGTGCCCATGTGGCAAGTGATGATTGGGCGAGGTGGTTGGCTTAAATAGATCTTTCGTCCCTGCAAATATAGGTCATTTGAATTTTCGTCCCTGAAATTACTAATTAGATGTAATTAGGACCATTTTTCAAATGATTAATAATTGCAGGGGCAAAATGGGAGGATTAGTAAGCTCAGGGATGAAATTTCAAACGACCCCTAATTACAGGGATGAAATGCATATTTAAGCCTTCTTGATATAATATGTGTTCATGGGAATATATTGCAAGCTAACATCGGATAGTGACTATATACCAAGCAAAGATTTGACGTTTTCCATCAACCTTTTTCATTTAGTACAAAATAAAAGTGCATGTGTAAAATATTAAAAGATGTTAGGAAGACCTTTATTATATACAATCAGATCATAAATTACTAGGTACCATATCTAATGATTAGTTTGGTGTTGTCGTCAAGTGCGGTTATCTGTATCCGGTTGCATTCTCACCATATCTTCCCATGTGCAACCTAATAAAATAGTCTCCCAAACTTTTAACCAAATTGCAAAGTTGTGTGCCTAGTTTCTTTTTCCACACACATACAGTCAAAATTTTCCAGTCTGTCCATAATATTGTTTCCTTCATTTGTGGCTTTACTAACCTTTGATTTGAAATTAATAAGGAAGACAGACAACACAGTAGACAAACATTTTATATACACTTGAAAGGTCTAAACACACAAACAAACATACCTACTAGTATCTCTGAATTTCTTATTTATATCTGCATAGCCATATATTAATTATATCAGTACGAAATAAAACTAAGCTGCTGCCAGTTGGGAAACTTTGTTTTGAAGATATCATTTTGAGTATGACAAATTTGATCACTAACATTAAAAGATATGCCAACTGATTACCAACTATGAACCTTTGGCCACAAAACGACAATCAACTATTTTTCTTTGTTTTCTTAAACTGATAGGCAGCTTGTCTAATAAATAAGAAGCTCTGTCAACCTCCAACTCAATTCAACATTTCTAAGCTGCTTCTTAGAAATGGGCAATGTTGCTTCTTGTACTCCAACCAAAGGGGTGTTTAAGGTGTTACTCTTAGATGGGAGAATAGAGGCATACTCAAAAGCATTAAGAGCTGCAGAGCTGATGGTAGAATACCCTGGACAGTTTGTTTGTGACTCAAGCTACCTCAAAGTAGGCCATCGAATTCAAGGACTATTAGCCGATGAAGAACTTGAAACACGCAAGTTTTACTTTCTTCTACCAATGGACCTGCTATACTCTGTGTTAACCCATGAAGAAATGAGTGCTCTTAACTACAAAGCGTCAAGGGCGACCAAGCATGCGAGTTTCAACAATTTGGGAAAAATATTTCCTGTTTTCGGTGAGTTCTGCATGTTCCCTTCGGAGGCAAAGAGAATAGTATTAGAATCTGATAATTATGAAATGCTAAGGGAGGCTGAACCTGTTAAAAGGTACTCCAAGCAGAGATCTTGGAGACCAGCATTGGAGACCATTGATGAAACTCCATCAAGGCAATAAATGAAACTCCCTTTCCTTTTCTTTTTCCCCAATTTGCTTCATCTGTATTTGGTAGAAATTCTTGTATTTTTTGTAAGATTAAGTTAGTGTTAGTCCATATGATTTTTTTACGCCACTCGCGTGACCAAAATATCTGAGCCGTACTTGAGATGTAAATCCTCCCTGTAGTCTCTCCATAGTTTGTTTAGTTATGGAACAATTTTTTAAATTTTCACTCAAGAAATTGGTAATTCTACTTTGTATCTTTTTTCTATTTCTGGAAAACCTGAGTTGTTGGTGGCGGTAGGCGTAGCACTTTCATGTTAGTATTGTTTGGAAAAAAACTGACGTAGCTTCGAGATTAGAGGCTTAAATAGCTATTAAGAGCAACTCCTTGCTGGTTTTTATGGTATAAGCAAACTGTTGCTTTTCTTTTAGCGTTTCAGCTGGATTATGTGCAATTGCAATAGTTACACGGGTGATATACGACACTCACTTTTTGTACACTTCCACGACAGATGATTAATCACGTTCAAAAAATGTTGTTAATTCAATCAATGACAAAAATTGTGGATTATTCAACTGCACGAATTAACCACAATTTTCAACCTGGATTGAACGAATCATATTTTCAATTGAATTAATCATATTTTTGCATGTGATTAACCAAGTTTCATGGATGCATAAAAAGGCGGGTGTGCGTGAAATATTTTTGCAATGGTTATACTACTCATTCTCATCCATGGATATATGTTATTTTTTAAAATAAGAAGAAAAAAAAAATCAAACTCAATATGGGCTAGTACATCTCAAACAAAAGAAGGCCCTGAAAGGTGAGAATATCTTCTAATCACACCTCTCTCAAATACTACTATAAGAGCAAATTTTACTATAGAATATCACCACTCCTTCTCACACGACTAAAGTGTGAAGACTTGAAGCTATTCTTGAGTCATTAACGCTCAAAAAGCAAAGAATGAACAAATACCACGAAATTCTTTCCTATTTTAATTCCCTAAACTATTGATTCATATTCGAGTTTTAAAATGTAGTCCTTACCTGAAATGTCACTAGCGAAACAGAGACCTAACACCCACTAAGGGATTCAACAATAAATAAAACGAGAACTATTTGGTCCAATATACAAAAACCAAAAAATCACCAACAAAATCTCTAATCTCAGAACCAAAACCCCACCAAATAGAATTGTGATGCGCAACATAAACATTGTTCTTCATAGTATCAAGGGTGGGGGGAATCCAATGCTAAACTTTATTTGAGCTAGGGTTTGAATTCTTCTATGAAGAATAGGGCTTAGGGGCAAAAGGAAAAACATTTCAACACCTCCTTGAATATATACCTCAAGTCAGGAAATAAAATTAGTTTAGACCTCTTCAAAATTAATCTTTAGAGTTAGCACAAACACACTCTTTGAAGGTTTAATCTACATACAGATTCAATTTTCGCTTCACATCTAGCGCAAGAATTCCCTCTTTTACGAAGATCTATCTAACATGGTGGTCGGTACTTCTCCAAAAATTTCGTTCAAAAGATTTTGCTCAAAACTTTTACTGTATAGATAAGATTCTGCTCTAAACTCCATCGTAGAGAATCAAACCATGAAGCTAATGAGTTAGCTCAAATAACTTCAGGATCCCAAATTCCAAAAAAAAAAAACATATATTGGATCATCTTGTCAAAATTAAAGAAGTTTTGCACCCAATGCATGAGTGGATGTGCTGACAAATTAATGAAGTTAGCCAAAATGACATGTAAATTGAATATTTGCATGATCCTTATGCAAGTTACGATAGATGCTTGAAATATCAAGCAACTAGGTTTTTATTGTTAAGAGAATTTTAGATAGTTGTTGGATAAATTACTATAAAGATTATATTTTTTTTAAGAAGTTAAACTAGTTATTAAATTTGACGCATTTAAGCGTTGAAAGCAGCGCATTCAGGATACAAGTCAAGACCACCAAACACGTTGATAAAATTGCATTTTATTGAGAAGTCATGCTATGTAAGCAATGATTTTTTTCCATGTATTTCCCGGGCATAAGCCTAATTGTAACAATATACCGATTAATTAAACAAAAAGGCCATCCAGTTTCGATCACAAATAATAAATATTAATTGGTGTGAAAAGGAGGAAAGAAAGAAATTGAAGAAGATTGAGGATGGAAATGGAAGAGTTGGTTGGTGAAGAAGACGACGGTGGTGGATCTAACATCATCATCCTTCAATTCAGCTTATTATGCTTCATTTCATAAAAAGGCTTGGTTTTCTGATCACTCGTTCATTCTCTCTTCTTCTACTCCTTTCCCCAATCGCTTCTTCTTTCTACTTCATAAATAAATAAAAATATCCTACTCCTATATTCGTTTACCATTTATTCACGGTCATTTCTGTATTGCATTATGTTTGTTTTGTTCGTTAGCATAATTGCATCAACTTCTTATTTTGGTGTCTTTTTCTAGTTCTGAATATCTGATTCTTATTGATCGTAAGTTCGAAGATTAGCTGATTGATGCTGGTACTAATAATAAGCATTTTTGTTTGCCTGTTTTTTTGACAGAAAGTACTAATAATTAGTACTGGAACACAATCTTTAAAACTTTCAATTCTTATTAGTTACCACTTATGCACATGTCAATTGAGTGCGAAATTAAACATGCCTTTTCTTATATAATAAAAAAATGTCTTTTTTCTCAAAAAAATAAAAAAATGCCTTTAAAGCAACTATATAAATAAATAAAGGGTTAATGATGTGTTTCGTCCTTGCAAATAGGGGTCATTTAAAAATTCGTTCATATATTCGTTAATCCTTGCTTTTTAGCCTTGCAAAGTTTAATCAGTTAAAATTTAGTCCCTCTCCCCACTTAATCACTGCCATGTCACTAAACCACACATGAAATTCCAATTTTACTCCTGGGTTTCCAATTCTTTCTTCCCCTTCTTAAGGGCAAAATTGGAATTTCATGTGTGGTAGTGATTGCCACGTCATCAAATTAGTGACGTGGCAGTCATTAACTTGGTCAAGGGACGAAATTTTAACTGATTAAACTTTGCAAAGCTAAAAAGCAAGGATTAACGAATACAGGACGAATTTTTAAACGACCCATATTTGCAAGGACGAAACACATCATTAACCCATAAATAAATAATGAAAGTTATTGATTCGGTGATATTTTAAAGAAAAATAAAAATGAGTGATAATTATGAGAGGCAGCTCAATATATGTGGCTGATAAAGCAGTAATAATTAAGTAGAACATAAGGGTTTTAATCAACAAGTGAAAGGGAGTTTAAGAACTGAGTTCAAGAAACCTCCTTGCCATGGGATGCTGAGCCTGAGATAGTTGATTAGGCTTGAGAACTTCAACAACTTGACCATCAACAACCAAGCACACTACATCAGCCATCCTCTGTATTTGCTTGATGCTATGAGAAACCATGATGAGTGTCATCCCCTGATTCTTGTTCAACTTCAACAAGGCACCTTCAATGTTTTCTGTGGATATTGGATCTAATGCACTAGTAGGCTCATCCAGCAGCAAAACCTGTTAAATAACAATTATAATTGGAATTCGAATATTGGATGAATTGAAATAATTAATACATACATACATACATACATACCTCGGGTGAGTTAGCTAGAGTCCTGGCAAGTGCAACTCTTTGAGCCTGACCCACAGAGAGGTCAGCACCTGACTTATCCTTGAAAGAATCATCTAGATCCGCCATTAACAGCAACTTCCCCACCTCATCGTCCGTTAGCTTTATTCCCCTCAGTTGTGGACCATATCTCACGTTGTCCGCAACTGTCCCTTCAAAGAGAGCAGGGAGCTGAAAGAGCATGGCAACCTTGCGGCGGAGGGAAAGAACGTCGAGGTGACAGATGTCTTGGCCATCGAGGAAGACGGAGGAGGAAGATGGCTCCCAGAGGCGATTCAAGGCCCTTAAGAGGGTTGACTTGCCGCTACCACTAGGACCTATGATCCCAACAACCATACCTTTTGGGATGTCAACGGTGATGCCTTTCAGTATTTGAAGCTTCCCATCATCCGATTCTTTTCTCAGATTTTTTATCTGGATTTTCGGTGGCTGCTGCTCCTCCACATCCAACAAGTGCTCTGTCAAACACAAAAAAGTTAGAAATCAAATCAAGATATGAGACAAGTGGAGGTGTTTGTGATTGAATCGTTTACTTCAATCTTTCTTTACCTAAGACGGAAGGCATAATTGGGCGTGATTGAGAGAATGAGAATGTATGATGACCATTGACCAATAAGATAAATAAGTATACATATGAATATGAATATAGGAATATCTATTTTTTATGTCAAAAGAGCCACAAACAACCTTCCCCGGTCATGTCTGATTCTTAATTCTTATGCTAGATGACTCCTCCCTGCAATATTTCTTTTCTATTTTAAAGTTTTGATGGAATAAAACGGAGTGGAACGGAATATTTGAATGAAATAAAATGAAATGAAGCCGAATATACTCAAATACAATAGAAATTTCAATTCCTTGCTTGCATATGTTTAAGGTCTCTATAAATAGGTGAGTTTTCAACATTAGTCCCTACTTAAATTTTATTACATTTTTGGTCCCAATGTTTTTGTCGGTTAGTGTATTTGGTCCTTGCCGTCAATTTTTACTAATTGGGCTAACGGTGATGAATACGTGGACGCCACTTGGATGCCACTTAGACTCGTTGGAATAACATGGCATGTCACATGTGAATAATTTTTTATGGAGAATGCTAACAAGTGTCACAAAGGCATTGGTTAAACCTCTTAAAGTTTTTTTGAAAAAGTTGTGTAATCATTTATTGATCAAAAGTAACATCTTATCTTACCAACATTTAGAGATTCCTTAACCATTGCCCTGAGACAATGGTTAGCAAGACCCTTCTTGACCAATAAGTATAATAAATATTAATTTTTTAAAATTATTCATATGTGGCATGCCATGTTATTCCAATTAGTCTAAATGGCATCCAAGTGGCGTTCACCTATTCATCACCGTTAGCCTAATCAACAAAAATTGGCGGCAGAGACCTAATACACTAACAAACAAAAAAGTTAGGGACCAAATTTTTTATAAAATTTAAGTAAGAACTAATGTTGCAAACACGCCTATTTATAGGCACCTTAAACATAATTAACCCTTATATTATTAGCAAATTTTATGGTACACCTAATAATTTGAGTGTATTGGTACACCAACTCTATAAAATAATAGTTAAATGAGTTATTTTTTGTAGGGAAAAATTATTTTCTATCACCTATAATTATAATAACTAAATCGTATTTACCAAAAACGTCAACGCAATAAAATTTAAATTTTTTGAATTTTTATTACTCATAATAGAGAATTTTGATTATATTTTACAACAAAATATAAAAAAAATTAGTATGATTTTTATAAACAATGAAATGATATTTTTTCTAATAAAGTGATATTTTCTAAATATCAATATCAACAAATAACTCTTTTTTTTTATAAAAATGATAAATAAACATATAAATTTTTAAAACAAAAGTACCCATACATCTTAATTGACAGGTGTACTTAGAACTTTCCCGTAATATTTGAAAATTTGACGGATAGAAACTAATTATAACTTTTTAAAATATGCGCAGAGTGATGAGTTGGAGGGTTGGTATTGGTGGGAATAACGCAAATGTACGTGTCATCATGCCCCTCACATTTCAACAAATACTAACTACATTCACCTCTCTCTCTCTCGTTCCGGATTTGAATTGAATTATATCGTCGTCTATTTCTGAATTTTATTGATTTGTTTCCAATCCTCTCTTTCTTTCATTCTCTGAATGTTGTGATAATTATCAAAACACACGGACACAGCAATGCCCAAGTTGTTTCTCTCTCTTCTCACTTTCTCTCTCCTCACCCTCTCCATCGCCGCTCGTCCCTACGTTCTCGTCCTTTCCCAGGAAGACTTCAAAGACGAAGTCCCCGCTGATTCTGATTCCTCTTCCTCTGCCGAGTGGGATGAATTCGGTGACTCTGACTCCCACAAATCAGAAGAAGATCTCGATCCTGGCTCATGGCGCCAAATCTTCGAACCCTCCACCGACCCTCAATCCCAATCCCAATTCCAATCTCAGTCCGATACCGACGCTCTCTACTACTCCGCCGTCACTAAGCTAATGACTGGTGATGCCAGGATCATAGAAGAGGGCTCTGGCGAGATCGAAACAGCTGCAGAATCTGGTCACCCGGCTGCTCAATCAGTGTTAGGGTTTTTGTGGGGAATAGGTCTTTTCAGAGAGAGGAACAAACAGAAATCATTCGTTTATCATCACTTTGCTTCTGAGGGTGGCAATATGCAATCCAAAATGGCTCTCGCTTATCTCTACACTCGTCAAGATGTCAGTACTTCTCTTCTCTTCTCTTCTATTCTTAAATAATAATTAATCATATTCTTATTTTCTATTTTGGAATGAATGCTTGCAGATGTTTGATAAATCCGTTAAGCTGTATGCTGAATTGGCTGAAGTTGCTGTAAATAGTTTTCTCATTTCCAAAGATTCTCCTGTCATTGAACCTGTTAGGCTACACAACGGAGCTGAAGAGAACAAAGAGGCACTCAGAAAGTCTAAAGGCGAAGAGGATGAAGACTTTCAGATTCTCGAGTATCAGGCCCAGAAAGGGAATGCTGCTGCTATGTACAAAGTTGGTCTCTTTTACTACTTTGGCCTTCGTGGTTTGAGGCGTGACCATTCTAAGGCACTCTCATGGTTCCTTAAGGCCGTCGAGAAAGGAGAGCCTCGCTCTATGGAACTTCTTGGTGAGATATATGCTAGGGGAGCAGGTGTTGAGAGAAACTACACCAAAGCTTTTGAATGGCTTACTCTTGCGTCCAAACACCACCTTTATTCTGCTTACAATGGCATTGGTTATTTGTACGTCAAAGGCTATGGAGTCGACAGCAAGAATTACACTAAAGTATGATACATCTTTGCATTTTTGTATTTATTTACATAACATTCATACTAATTTGAATTTTTCGACTGTATGGAATGGAGACTAATATTATTTGGGGAATGCAAAAGGGACAGATTTTATCATTACTATTAGGCTTAAATATGCATTTCATCCCTGTAATTAGGGGTCGTTTGAAATTTCA